>Ga0081539_10000322_pt1 | contig 106875 bp, 104 predicted proteins | sample TabmetS4T2R2_FD_71023 | JGI IMG/M metagenome (GOLD analysis project Ga0081539, IMG submission 71023) | Tabebuia heterophylla rhizosphere microbial communities from the University of Puerto Rico - S4T2R2 | ecosystem: Host-associated > Plants > Roots > Rhizosphere ... | reverse complement strand
CCGCCTCGAATATCCGAATCAACGCCAGCATCCGAAGGTCCCCCCAGCGTCGGTGGACCTCCTTCAGAATCAACTTCTACTCGCCGCGCAACAGCTTTCTACTGATATGCGATTCCCCTGGGGGTCTGGGGGGGTCGCGGCACTGCCGCGACGTGAAGCTCCGCCCCCCAGGCTTTGCCGCGCCTGCGCCCGCTATTGCCGCGCCGTCTCGCGGGTGACCCCGTTGGCCCAGGCGAAGCCGATGACGCTGCCTTTCATGAAGGGCAGCGCCACCATCGTCAGGGCGGTGATGAGCGGCAGCCAGATCGCGAACTGGACCCACAGCGCCGGATCGAAGGCGCTTTCCACCCAGAAGATCAGCGGCAGCAGCAGATGGCCGACCAGGATCAGGGTCAGGTAGGGCGGCGCATCATCGGACGGATAGATGCTGTTGTCCGCGCCGCAGACTTCGCAGTGCTCCTGCACCTTGAGGTAACCGCGAAACAGGTGGCCCTCGCCGCAGTTCGGGCAGCGCAGGGCGAGGCCCCGCCGCACGCCGGTCGCGATCCTGGATGTTCCCGTCATCTTGCTCACCATGCCCTTTGCCATACAATGGCCGGACGGTATACATGCAATCCGCCGGTCAATGAGCAGATTACATGCATTGTATGGATGACAAAGGCAAGATATCCGTGCAAACACAGGATCGCGACTGGACGCCGCGGCTCGACGCCGCACAGGGACCCATCTACCTCGCCATCGCCGACGCCATCGGCACCGACATTGCCAAGGGCGAGCTGCGCGCCGGCGAGAGGCTGCCGACCCACCGCGCCCTGGCCGAGCGGCTCGGCGTGGACCTCACCACCGTCACCCGCGCCTATGCCGAGGCGCGACGGCGCGGCCTCGTCGAGGCGAGCGTCGGCCGCGGCACCTTCGTCCGCGCCCCGGCCCCGATGGCGACCGAGCCGTCGGGCGGGGTGGATCTCGGCATGAACCTGCCGCCGCAGCCCACCGACCCGTCGCTCAGGGAGCTGCTGCAGCAGGGGTTCGCGCGCCTGCTCGCCGGCGCGGACGCACGCATGCTGACCTACCGCAGCGGCGCGGGCTCGCCCGAGGAGCGCGCGGCCGGTGCCACCTGGCTGCGTCCGACCCTCGGCGCGGTGGATCCCGAGCGTGTCCTGCTCGCCCCCGGCGCCCAGCCGGCGCTGCTCGCGGCGCTCGGCGCGGTGGCGGCGGCGGGCGAGGTCGTGCTGACCGACCGGCTCACCTATCCGGGCCTCCGCTGTGCCGCGGCGCAGCTCGGCCTGCGGCTGGTCGCGGTGGCGGGGGACGCCGAGGGCATGCTGCCGGCGGCATTGGATGCCGCCTGCCGCGACAGCGCGGCCAAGGCACTCTACTGCACCCCGACGATCCACAACCCGACCGCCGTGACCATGCCGCCGGCGCGGCGGCACGAGATCGCCGGGCTGGCGCGGCGGCACGGGCTCAGCATCCTGGAGGACGACGCCTACGGGCTGCTGCCCTCGGCGCCGCTGCCGGCGATCGCCTCCCTCGCCCCCGAGATCAGCGTCCATATCGCCACGGTGTCGAAGGTGCTCTCGCCGGCGCTGCGGGTGGCCTATGTCGTCGCGCCGGATGCGCGCTGGGCCACGCGGCTCTCCGTCGCACTGCGCGCCGCGGTGCTGATGACCTCGCCGCTGCTCGCCGGGCTCGTCACGGCCTGGATCGCCGACGGCACCGCCGGGGCGGGGGTGGCGGCGATCCGGCGCGAAAGCGCGGCGCGACAGCGGATTGCGCGCGAGATCCTGCCGGCGGACGCCATCGACGCGCATCCCGAAGGGCTGCATCTCTGGCTGCGCCTGCCGGCGCGGTGGGATCGCCTCGCTTTCGTCGCCCATCTGCGGCGCCAGGGCGGGCTGGCGGTGGTGCCGAGCGATGCCTTCGCGATCGGCGATGCGCCGCCGCCCGGCGCGGTGCGCGTCTCGCTTGGCGCCGCACCCGATAGGGAGTCGCTGCGCCAGGCGCTGCGCGCCGTCGCCGCGGCTCTGGCCGAGTACACCCCGGTGCCGTTCTTCGAGGTGGTCTGACTCAGGCCGCGGCGCGCGCCGGTTCCAGCCCCTCGCGGATGAAGCCGATCAGCGGCTCGACCACGGCGCTGCGCCCCTCGGCATCGCCGAACACGCACATCTCCGCCGTCCCCGGCGCCGGCAGCCCGGGGATCTCCACCAGCCCCGCCAGCAGGCCGGAGCGGCCCAGCACGGTCAGGGCAAAGCCGGCCTGCGCCGCCGCCGCCACGCCGAGCAGCGAGGCGGAGCTGTAGACGATCTCGTGCGCCAGGCCGGCGCGCGCCAGCGCCGCCAGGGCGCGGTCGCGGAACATGCAGCCCTTGGGCAGCATGGCGAGAGGCAGCGGCCGGTCCGGCGGCGCCTGCCAGTCCCGCGTGCCGACCCAGACGATGGTCTCGGTCCAGATCGGCCTGCCCTCAGTCTCGCCGTCGCGCCGCTTGCCCAGCACCAGGTCCAGCGCGCCCTTGGCCATGGCAGCGCGCAGCTCGTGGCTGCGGCCGACCTCGACTTCCAGGCGAAGCTCGGGATAGGCGCGGGCGAAGCGTGCCAGGATCGGCGCCAGGTGCTGCGGCACGAAATGGTCGGCGACGCCGAGCCGCAGCCGGCCGGCGACCGGCGGGGCGATCATCCGCCGCACCGCCTCCTCGTTCAGCGCCAGCATCCGGCGGGCATAGCCGAGCAGCGCCTCGCCCTCCCGCGTCAGCGCGACCGAGCGGCTGGTGCGCTCCAGCAGGCGCTTGCCAACCAGCTCCTCCAGCCGCTTGACCTTGAGGCTGATCGCCGACTGGGTGAGGCCGAGCGCCAGCCCGGCCGCGGTGAAGCCGCCGCGCTCCGCCACCGCCACGAGGCAGCGCAGCAGGTCGAGATCGAGATCGGGCAGGCGCATGAGCGATAGTGGTTACTGATGGATGAGGCTTCGTCAATGAGCCCGGGCGATGTCTCCTGCGGCTCTTCCCAGCCGCGCCCCGGCAAGCCACATGGACGCCCATGCAGAGACGACGCCTGATCCTCGCCGCCACGGCCCTGCTTCCGCTGCCGGCCTTGGCGCAGCAGCGCGGCGCGGCGCCGGCGCCTGCCGCCCAGCTCACGGATCGCGACCGTGCCGACCTCGCCCGGGTCGAGGCCTATCTCAACGGCCTGCGCACCCTGAAGGCGCGGTTCCTGCAGATCGCGCAGAATGGCCGCTCGGCCGAGGGCACCGCCTGGATCTGGCGCCCGGGGCGCATGCGCTTTGAATACGACCCGCCGGAGCCGCTGCTGCTGATCGCCTGGCAGGGCCAGTTCCTCATGTATGACCGCGAGCTTCGCCAGCCCACCACGGTGCCGGTCGGCACCACCCCGCTCGGCATCCTGCTCAGGGAGAATCTGCGCCTCTCCGGCGACGTCACCGTGACCGGGGTGGAGCGCAGCGGCGGCTTCCTGCGCGTGACCCTGTACCGGACGGAGAACCCGTCCGAGGGGCGGCTGACCTTGATCTTCCAGCCCGATCCGGTGGAGCTGCGGCAATGGGCGGTGCTGGATGCGCAGGGGCGCCAGACCCGCGTCTCGCTGTCGCAGATCGAGGTGGGCGGGCGCTTCGATCCGCGCATCTTCGAGTTCAACGACCCACGCTTCTTCGAGCAGGGCAATGACCGCGGTCCGCCGCCGCCCGGCGGGCGCTGAGGCGTTTCATCCGCCGTTCACCGGAAGCATGGTTCCATGCTTCCGGCGATGATGAACCCGCTGTGGCCCCGCAGCCGCCGCATGGCAGAAACGTGTTGCCATGCGTGCAGGTGCCTTGATTGCGCCGCGCTGCGGCGCGAGCTTTGCGAATCATGCGCCCGCTGATCGGCATCTCCTGCTGCCTCAAGCCTTTCGGCAGCTTCGGCACGCCGAATCACGCCGCCTCGGACAGCTATGTGAAGGTGGCGATGGGGATGATGAATGCCCTGCCGGTGCTGCTGCCCGCGGCCGGCACCTGCATCGCCGGGGACCTGCTGCCGCGCCTCGACGGGCTGATCCTCACCGGCAGCCGCTCCAATGTCTGGCCCGGCCATTATGACGGCCCGCCGCATGCCGAGGGCACGCCGGAGGACCCCTGCCGGGACGCCACCACCCTGCCGCTGATCCGCGCCGCGATCTGCCAGGGCGTGCCCTTGCTCGCGATCTGCCGCGGCATGCAGGAGCTGAACGTGGCGCTGGGCGGCAGCCTCGATCAGCGGATCCAGGACATGCCCGGCCGCATGGACCATTCCACCCCGGCCGACCAGCCGATCCCCCGCGTGCGCACCGGCAAGGCCCATGCCGTGCGGCTGGACCGGGACGGGATGCTGGCGCGGGTGATCACCTCCGCATCGCGCGCCGCCGGCAAGCTGGCGGTGAACTCCCTCCACAACCAGGGCGTGCAGCGCCTGGCGCCGCGTCTCGTCGCCGAGGCCTGGGCGCCCGATGGCACGGTCGAGGCGGTGCGGGTGAAGGACGCGCCCGGTTTCGCGCTCGGCGTGCAGTGGCACCCGGAATATGACTGGGAGCACGATGCGGACAGCCGGGCGATCTTCCTGGCCTTCGCCGAGGCGTGCCGGGCCTGGGCCACGCGCGGCACGGTGCTCGCACAGGCCGCCGAGTAGGGCGCTCCCGCGCCGGCACGCCGACCGGCGGACCGCGGGGCGGGCCGGAGCGCGGGCCGGAGGGCGGGCGGAACGAAGCGCGAAATTCCGCCGCGCCCGATGCATTCCGCTTTTGCGTCCCTGTGGATAAGGCGCTAGAGTCGCCCTTGCCGGCGCGCAATACGCCGGCGGTCGAGCCCCGGTGTCCCCTGCCGGCTCGCCCGACCTGTTCCGATCGGAATACAACAAAGGCGCCCGGTCACCCCCCTGACCGGGCGCCGCTTTGTTGGGCGTGCCGCCATCGCCCCGCCGGACTTCTCCGCCGCAAGCGCGCAATACTGTTGCTTTCTTCAGAAGTGACTTGAAGTTGCGGCCCGGCCTGGCTCAGCCGGCGAAGCCGCCATCGGCCAGGCAGTCGCGCTCCGCCGGCGTGGCCATGCGGTCCAGGATGGCATTGCGGTGGGGGAAGCGGCCGAAGCGGCGAATGATGCCGCGGTGATGCTCGGCACGCGAGAGATGCGGCCGGCCGAGCCGCCGGCACAGCGCCACCGTCCGCTCCTGATCCGCGATCGCCTCGGAATGGCCGAAGGGGAGATAGAGGAACAGCGCCAACTCGGGTTCCAGCGCGCCGTCATGGCCGGCGGCGATCGCCGCGGTGGCCACCTCGCGGGAAGCGGCGTCGGTCGCGTAGATGCGGGGGGTGCCGCGTTGCGGGGGAACTGGTCCAGCAGCAGCACCAGGGCCAGCGCGCCCTCCGCGCTGGCCTGCCAGTGGCGGAGCACCCCGCGCACCGCGCCCTCGTGGAGGGCCAGGAAACGCCCGCGGAAGCGGCGGTCGAATTCGGGGTCCTTGGCAAACCACCGGGCGAGCCAAGCCTGGCGCCCAGAAGGAGAGCACGGAGAGGAAATCGGCCCGCGGTCGGGGAAGGCGGCAGGACGGGGGCGGACATGGCGCTCTCCGGCGCGCGGGGGCGGGCGCGCCTTGTGGCCCGGCCCAGGGCGGGTGCCGTGTCCCCGCGGTGACGCGGCCTCACGCCGAGACGCGGACCACTGCATCCTCGCGCCGCGCCACGCCCGGCAGCAACGCGGTGCCGAGGCCGGGGCCGGACATCGGCAGCACCCAGCCTTGCGCCACCTGCGGCAGCGCGGTGACCAGGTCGCGGTACCAGGTGGCGAGGGTCGCCCGCACCACCTCCTGGAAGATCGCGGTCGGCGCGTGCAGGGAGAGATGGACCGAGGCGACCAGGGTGACCGGCCCGGTGCAGTCGTGCGGCGCGACGGGACGGGCCCAGGCCTCGGCGAGGGCGGCGATCTTGCGCGCCTCGGTCAGCCCGCCGCACCAGGTGAGGTCGAGCATGACGATGTCGGTGGCGCCGGCGGCCAGCAGGTCGCGGAACGCGACCTTGCCGCCCAGCGTCTCGCTGGCGCAGAGGGGCACGCGGACGGCGCGGCGGAGCTCGGCCAGCGAGGCCGTGTCGTCCATCTTCGCGAGCGGGTCCTCCGCCCAGTAGATGTCGAGCGGCTCGAGCGCGCGGCAGATGCGGGTCGCCGCGGGCAGGGACCACAGCGAGTGGAGCTCGGCCATCACCTCGATGCGGTCCCCGACGGCGGCGCGGATCTTCTCGAAAGGCTCGAGGCCGCGCTTGAGGTCCTCGAGGCTGATGGACTGGCCGTTGGAGGCGGTGGCGTGGACGTCGAAGGGCCAGATCTTCATCGCCGCGTAGCCCTCCTCGATCAGCGAGTGGGCGAGCTCGTCGGCGGCGCGCATGAAGGCGACCTGGTCGTCATAGGGGCCGCGCATGACGTCGGCGCTGCCGATGTCGCGGCGGCCGGCATGGGCGCCCTGGCTTTTCGTGTTGTAGTCGTAGCCGGCGCAGGTGTTGTAGGCGCGGATGCGTTCGCGCGAGAGGCCGCCCAGCATCTCGTGCACCGGCGCGCCGTGGCGCTTGCCGGCGAGGTCCCATAGCGCGAGGTCCACCGCGGACGCCGCCCGCACTTCGGCGCTGGAGGCGCCGAAGCCGACATAGGGCGTGAGCAGGTGGCGGGAGATGCCTTCGATGTTGCGGGCGTCGCGCCCGATCAGGAAGGGTGCGGCCTGCTCGTGCAGCACGGCCTCGACGGCCTGCGCCCCGCGGAATGCTTCGCCCAGCCCGACCAGCCCGTCTTCCGTCGCGATCTCCAGCCAGATGAGGTTCGGCCGTTCCGCGATGCGGATCGTGCGCAAGCTGCGAATTCTCGCCATCCGTGATCCCTTCTCCGCGCTGTTTCGGCCTGGCTTTCGCCGTGCCCTCGCCGCTCGCGCCAAGTATCCAAAAAAAGGAGGTGGGGGGTCTGGGGGGCGGAGTTCACTCCGCCCCCCAGCTCTTTCTACTCCGCCCGGATCTGATTGCGCCGCACCACCTCCGCCCACCGCGTCGTCTCGCTCCGGATATGCGCCGCCATCCGCTCCGGCGAGCCGCCAAGAAGTGCCGCGCCGGCCTCGGTCAGCCGCGTGCGCACGGCGGGGTTCTTCAGCGCCGCGTCGAAGGCGGCGTTCAGCGCCGCGATGGTGGCGGGCGGCGTGCGGGCCGGCGCCATCAGGCCGAACCAGGAATCGATGACCATGCCTTGCATCCCCTGCTCGCCGAAGGTCGGCACCTCCGGCAGCTCGGGGATGCGTTCGGCGCTCGCCGCGGCGATCGCGCGCACGGCGCCGCCGCGGATATGCGGCAGGATCGAGGGGAGGTTGTCGAAGAACATGTCGACGCGGCCGGCGACCAGGTCGGTGATGGCCGGCCCGCTGCCGCGGTAGGGCACATGCGTCATCTCGATTCCGGCGATGCTGCGCATGAGCTCCGGCCCGAGATGGTTGGAGGCGCCGACGCCGGAGGAGGCGAAGGTGACCGCGTTCGGGCGGCTGCGCGCGAGGGCGAGGAACTCCGCCAGGTTGCGCGCCGGCAGGTCGCGCCGCACGGTCATCACGTTGCGCACGGCGGCGGTCAGGATGACTGGCGCGAAGTCGCGCGCCAGGTCGTAGCCGGGATTGGCGTAGAGCGCGGGGTTGGCGCCGCAGGGGCCGAAGGCGCATTGCACCAGGGTGGTGCCGTCCGGCGCCGCGCGCGCGGCTTCCGCCATGCCGATATTGCCGCCGGCGCCGCCGCGGTTCTCCACCACCACGCCGCGGGGAATATGGGCGGAGGCGCCCTCGGCGAGGATGCGCGCGACGATGTCGCTGCTGCCGCCCGGGGTGAAGGGCACCAGGATGCGCACCGGCCGGTCCGGCAGGTCCGCCGCCCCTGCGGCGCCGGCGGCGAGCAGCAGGCAGGCGAGCACGAGGCGCCGCAGCATGAATTCCCTCCCGGCCTTTCCGCGCGGCAGCCTAGCCGCCACCCTCCGCGGCGCCTACCCGCAACCCTGCCCCGCCCGCCCGCGACCTTGCCGGGAGCCGTGCTGCGGCGCAGCATCGCCTGCCATGTCGAGCCCGGACGAGCTCCGCCAGCAACAGGCGATCCGCCGCCTGATCCTGAATTACGGCGTCGCGACCTTCGCCGGCGCGCTGGCGACGCGCGTCACCGATCCGCTGGTGGCCGAGATCGCGGCGGAATTCGCCGCGCCCAGCACCCAGGTCGCCCTGCTCGGCACCGCCTTCTCGCTGCCCTACGCCTTCGTGCAGCCGGTGCTCGCGCCGGTGGGCGACGCGCTCGGCAAGGGCCGGATCATCAACGGGGCGCTGTTCGTCCTCGCCGCGGTGCTGCTCGCCTGCGCCCTGGCGCCCAGCCTCTCCGCGCTGATGGTGTTCCGCGCCCTGGCCGGCGCCGCCGGCGGCGGGGTGATGCCGCTGACCCTCGCGGTGATGGGCGACGCCGTGCCGATGAAGGACCGCCAGGTGGCGATCAGCCGGCTGCTGGTGTTCGCCATCACCGGCCAGATCGCCGGCGGCGTGGTGGCCGGCCCGGTCGCGGCGCTCGCCGGCTGGCGCGGCGTGCTCGCGCTGTGCGCCGCCTTCGCGCTCGCCGCCGCGCTGGTGCTGCTGCGCGCGAGCCGCAGCGCGCCGCCCGAGGAGGCCGCGCGCTTCGACCCCGCGCTCGCGCTGCGGCGCTACCGCGGGATCGTCACCAACCCCGCCGCCCTCACCCTCTACGCCGCCGTCGCCGTGGAAGGGATGCTGGTGTTCGGCGCCTTCCCCTTCGTGGCGCCGCTGCTGCTGGAACGCGGCATCGGCGGCACCACGGAAGCCGGGCTCACCATCGGCGCCTTCGGCCTGGGCGGGGTCGGCTACGCGATGGCGGCGCGCACGCTGCTCGAGCGCATCGGCCAGGGACGCATGGTGATGCTGGGCGGCGCCTCGGCGGCGGCGGCGCTGCTCTGCTTCGCGCTCGCGCCGGCCTTCGCGGTGATGGCGCTGGGCGGGTTCCTGCTCGGCATGGGCTTCTACATGATCCACAACTCGATCCAGACGCGGGTGACCGAGGTGGCGCCGCGGGCCCGCGCGAGCGCGGTGTCGCTGCATGCGTTCTCGTTCTTCACCGGGCAGTCGCTGGGGCCGGTGCTGTGCGGCGCGGGCTCCAACGTCATCGGGATCGAGACGACCCTCGCCATCGCCGCGGTGGGGATTGCCGCGCTCGGCATCGTGCTGGGGCGACGACCGGCGTAGGACACGGAGGGGAGCTCATGTCGCGGCGGTGCCGCGACCCCCGCCTTCCTACCGCCCCAAACTGGGCTACGCTGGCGCCAGTGCCGGCCCCTGCCCGGGGCGGGCTTCCGGCATCGCGGCCGGCGGGCCATATTCGGCCGCGACAGGCAGGGTTCCCTTATGTCCTATCGGCCTTACCAGCAGATCCTCCGCCGCCGCTCGCGCCAGATCATGGTCGGCAAGGTCCCGGTGGGCGGCGACGCGCCGATCACCGTGCAGACCATGACCAACACCCCGACCGAGGACGCGGCGGCGACCATCGCGCAGATCCGCCGCGCCGAGCTCGCCGGCGCCGACATCGTGCGCGTCTCCGTGCCGACGCCGGAGAGCACCAAGGCGCTCGCCGAGATCGTGCGCGAGGTGAACGTGCCGATCGTCGCCGACATCCATTTCCACTACCGCCGCGCCATCGAGGCGGCGGAGGCGGGTGCTGCCTGCCTGCGCTTCAACCCGGGCAATATCGGCTCCAAGGAGCGGGTGCGGGAGGTGGTGAAGGCGGCGCGCGACCATGGCTGCGCCATCCGGATCGGCGTCAATGCCGGCTCGCTCGAGAAGCACCTGCTGGAGAAGTACGGCGAGCCCAACCCGGAGGCGCTGGTGGAAAGCGCGCTGTGGCACGCCGCGCATCTGCAGGACGAGGATTTCCACGAGTTCAAGATCAGCGTGAAGGCGTCGGACGTGTTCCTTGCCGTCGCCGCCTATCAGCAGCTCGCCGAGGCCTGCGACCATCCGCTGCATGTGGGCATCACCGAGGCGGGTGGGCGGCGCACCGGCACGGTGAAGAGCGCGATCGGCCTCGGCTCGCTGCTGTGGGCCGGCATCGGCGACACCGTCCGCGTCTCGCTCTCCGACGAGCCGGAGGAGGAGGTGAAGGTCGGCTGGGAGCTCCTGAAGGCGCTCGGCATCCGGCATCGCGGGGTGAAGATCGTCTCCTGCCCCTCCTGCGCGCGGCAGGGTTTCGACGTGATCCGCACGGTGCAGACGCTCGAGGAGCGGCTCGCGCATATCGAGCAGCCGATCACGCTCTCGATCATCGGCTGCGTGGTGAACGGGCCGGGCGAGGCGCTGATGACGGATCTCGGCGTCACCGGCGGCGGCGCCGGGCGGCACATGGTCTATTCCACCGGCAAGCAGGACCACACCGTGGCGGCCGAGCGGATGATCGAGCATGTGGTGGAGCTCGTCGAGAAGAAGGCGGCCGAGCTGGCGGCGGCCGAGGCCGCGCGGAAGGCGGCGGAAGCCGAGGCGGTGCGGCCGGCCGCGGAGTAGGCGTGGCGCTGGCTCCTCCCGCACTCTCAGGCGCCGCAGCGTTGCCGGACCGAGAACGGCGCCCGCCACGCTTCCCCGTAGGGTCTGGGGAAGGGAGTTCATCTCCCTTCCCCAGTTCTTCTCTTCTTGAGCGGTTTCGACGGAACTGGAATCAGGAGAATAAAAAGAGTGGGGGCGGAGAGAACTCCGCCCCCACACCCCCACCTCCTTTTTTTGGCTTATAGGCGCTTGCTGCTCCCGCACTCTCAAGCGCCGCAGCATTGTCGGGCTCAGAACGGAGCTCGCCGCGCCCCCCATAAGTCAAAAAAAGGAGGTGGGGGGTCTGGGGGGCGGAGTTCACTCCGCCCCCCAGCCGCTCTAGCTCGCGAACGCGCTTTCCAGCCGCTTGAGCATCGCCTCCTCTGCCGCCGAGACCTTGCCGCCGATGCCGAGAAAGCCGCCGGCCGCCTCGGCGACGCGCCGTGCGCGGCCGAGCAGGTCGGTGCGCAGCGCGGCCCGGCCCGGCGCGTCGAGCGACGCGGCCAGGGCGCCGGTGTAGGCCGTCCAGGCGGGAATCAGGGTGGCGGGCAGCGGCTCCTGCAGCCAGCGGCCGAGCAGCGCGTGGGCGGGGCTTTCCTTGCCGATGCCTGCCTCGGCGGCGCCGGCCAGCACCGCCGCGCGTTCCGGGGCCTCCATCTTGCCATCCGCCCAGGCCACCGCGACCAGCGGCACCAGGGCGAGCGCCGCCAGTGTCCCGCTCTCGAGGCCGAGGGCGGCGAGGCGTTCCAGCACGGCGTCGTCGGCGATGCCGGAAGCGGCGGCGAGCGCCGCCTTGCGCTCCCGGGTCTCGTCGGTCTGGCGCAGCTGGCGGAGCAGCTTGTCGTTCTCGCTGGCGAAGAACGCCTCTTCCAGCGCCCGCCGACGATCGCCCAGGATTTCGTCGCCCATGCCGTCCTCCGTCTTGTCGTGGGGGCGCATCCTTGGCGGGCGAGGGCACGCCCGCAACCGATCATTCGGTGAAGAGCGGGGGCCCGCCGGCGCGCGGCGCGGTTGTTGCGCAAGGGGCGCGCGCCTGGGCCCGCGGCGGCGCGGGCACCGGGCGTCGCAGCGGCTGGCACGCCCGGACCGGAACCGTGGGCGCCTCGCGAACCGTGGGCCGCCAAGGCGCGGCGCCGCCGGGCCGGGCGCGGACCCCCCTTGCCCCTGTCCGCTGCGCGCGATACCGCCCCCCGCATGGCCCAGCCCTTGCAGCCCGTCCGCGGCACCCGCGACCTGATCGGCGAGGAGTTCCGCCGCCATCACAAGGTCATCGAGACCGCCCGCCGCATCAGCGCGCTCTACGGCTTCGAGGAATGGGCGACACCGGTGTTCGAGGACACCCGCGTCTTCGCGCGCTCGCTCGGCGACACCTCCGACGTGGTGACCAAGGAGATGTACAGCTTCACCGATCGCGGCGGCGATTCCGTGACGCTGCGGCCGGAGGCCACCGCCGGCATCTGCCGCGCCCTGGTCTCCAACGGCCTCGCCCAGTCGGGCCTGCCGCGCAAGGTGTTCTATGCCGGCCCGATGTTCCGCTACGAGCGGCCGCAGAAGGGGCGCTACCGCCAATTTCATCAGATCGACATCGAGGTCCTCGGCGCCGCCGAGCCGCTGGCGGATGCCGAGGTGATCGCATGCGGCTGGCACATCCTCCAGGAGCTCGGCATCGCCGAGGGCACCGTGCTGGAGATCAACACGCTGGGCGACACGGCCTCGCGCGATCGCTACCGCGCCGCGCTGATCGCCTATTTCTCGGCGCATCGCGAGCATCTCTCGGAGGACAGCCAGGCGCGGCTCGAGAGGAACCCGCTGCGCATCCTCGATTCCAAGGATGAGGGCGACAGGCGCCTGGTGGCGGACGCGCCGACCATCCACGACCACCTGACACCGGAGGCGCAGGCGTTCTACGCTGCGGTGAAGCGGCACCTCGACGGCTTCGGCGTGCCCTATCGCGAAAATCCGCGGATCGTCCGCGGGCTCGACTATTACAACCACACGGCCTTCGAATTCGTCACCGACCGGCTCGGCGCGCAGGGGACGGTGATGGGCGGCGGCCGCTATGACGGGCTGGTGCAGGAGATGGGCGGGCCGCCCACGCCATCGGTCGGCTGGGCCGCGGGAGTGGAGCGGCTCGCCCTGCTGATCGAGGAGGCCGGGCTCACCCCGCCGGCGTCGCGGCCGGTCGCGGTGATCGGCATCGGCGAGCAGGCGGAGGCCTCGGCGATCGGACTGTTGCAGGATCTTCGCAGGGCGGGTGTGGCGGCCGACATCGCCTATCGCGGTAACCTCAAGCGGCGCATGGAGCGGGCAAACAAGATGAACGCAATCGCGGCTATCATCATCGGCGAGGACGAACTGGCGAAGGGGGTGGCGATGATCCGCGACCTCGATGCCGGCACCCAGGCGGAGGCGCCGCTCGAGTCGCATGGCGTGCTGGAGGCGCTGGGCGACATGGGCGTGGAAGGCGCCAACGAGGCGCTGCTCGAGGAGGCGCTCGACGAGCATCTCGAGCTGGTCGGAGCCGGCGACGAGGATGACGAGGACGACGACGACGACGACGACGAAGGCAACGGCGACGGCGACGGCGACGGCGACGAGGAGGAGGGCGAGGAGGACGGGGACGACGAGGACGACGACGACGAGGACGGCGAAGAGGGCGGCGAAGAGGACGACGAGGACCCCGAAGCGCGCCGTCGAGGACCGCAGACCAGGTGAGCATCGCCGACAAGCTCGACCGGGTGCTCACGCGGGCGGAGGAGCTGCGGCACCTTCTTGCCACCGCCGAGGGCGCCCAGGTCGGCGCGCTGTCGAAGGAACTCTCCGATCTCGCCCCGCTGGTCGAGAAGATCGCGGAACTGCGCGCCGCGGCGCGCGCGCGCGACGAGGCCGAGGCGATGCTCGCCGATCCCGAGCTGCGCGAGCTCGCCGAGGCCGAGTACCGCGAGCAGAAGGAGCGCATGCCCGCGCTGGAGCGCGCGCTGCAGCTCCTGCTGCTGCCCAAGGACGTGGCCGATGAGCGCAGCGCCATCCTCGAAATCCGCCCCGCCGCCGGCGGCGACGAGGCGGCGCTGTTCGCCGCCGAGCTGTTCCGCGCCTATCAGCGCTACGCGGAGTCCCGCCGCTGGCTGTTCGAGGTGCTCGACTACGACGAAAGCGATCTCGGCGGGGTGAAGGGCGCCGTCGCCGAGATCCAGGGCAGGGGCGTGTTCGCCCGGCTGAAATTCGAATCCGGCGTGCACCGCGTGCAGCGCGTGCCGGCGACCGAGACCCAGGGGCGCATCCACACCTCCACGGTCACGGTCGCGGTCCTGCCGGAAGCCGAGGAGGTGGACGTCGCGATCGACGAGAAGGAGCTGCGCATCGACGTCTTCCGCGCCTCCGGCGCCGGCGGGCAGCACGTGAACAAGACGGAATCGGCGGTGCGCATCACCCATCTGCCGAGCGGCATCGTCGTCTCGATGCAGGAGGAGAAATCGCAGCACAAGAACCGCGCCAAGGCGATGAAGGTGCTGCGCGCGCGGCTCTACGAGGCGGAACGCGCGCGCAGCGCCGCCGCCCGCGCCTCGGACCGGCGCGCGCAGGTGGGGACCGGGGATCGCTCGGAGCGCATCCGCACCTACAACTTCCCGCAGGGACGCGTGACCGACCACCGCATCGGGCTGACGCTGCACAAGATCGACCGCGTGATGCTGGGCGAGCTCGACGAGCTGATCGAGGCACTGATCGCGGAAGACGAGGCGGCACGGCTGGCGGCGGAGGCGGCGTGAGGATGCCCGGCCGCGGCCGAGAGGGGGCGCTGCCCCCTCTCGGGCTCTCCCCCGCTGGGGGGCGACCTCGCCCCCCAGACCCCGAGGGGACAGATCCAGGCGGGGCGGAGCTCGGCATGCTGCTCTGCGTGGGCGGCGCGGCGCTCCGGGCGGCGGGCATCGAGGATGCGCGCCGCGAGGCGCGGCTGCTGCTCGCCCATGCGCTCGGCTGCCGCATCGAGGACCTGCTGCGCGACCCCCGCGCGGGCGTGCCGGACGCCGCGCGCGCGCAGTACCAAGCCGCGGTGGCGCGGCGCGCGGCGCGCGAGCCGCTGGCGCATGTCACCGGGCATCAGGGCTTCTGGTCCCTCGATCTTGCCGTCTCGCCCGCCACCCTGATCCCGCGCGCCGATTCGGAGGCCTTGATCGAGGCGGCGCTGCAGGCCTTCCCCGATCGGCGGGCGGTGCGCGCCATCCTCGATCTCGGCACCGGCACCGGGGCGCTGCTGCTCGCCGCGCTGGCGGAGTTCCCGCAGGCGCGCGGCCTCGGGGTGGACCGCGTGCCGGAAGCTGCCGCCCTCGCCGCGGCCAATGCCCGCCGCAACCGGCTGGAGGCGCGCGCCGGATTCCTCGCCGGGAATTGGGCGGAGCCGATCGCCGCGCGGTTCGACCTGGTGCTCTGCAACCCCCCCTACATCGCCCGCGACGCCATCCCCATCTTGATGCCGGAGGTGGCGCGGCATGAGCCGGCCACCGCCCTCGACGGCGGCGCCGACGGGCTCGAATCCTATCGCGAGGTCCTGGCCGCCCTGCCGCGCCTGCTGGCGCCGGAAGGGCGGGCGATCCTGGAGCTCGGCGAGGGGCAGCGCGCCGCGGTGGAGGCGCTTGCGGCCGAGGCCGGGCTGCACCCGATCGGGTGCCGGACGGATCTCGGCGGGGTGGAGCGAGCCCTCCTGCTGGCTTGAGGGCAGGGGCGCGCCCCGGGCAGCCCTGCGGCGCAAAAAACCGTTTGGCGCCGCGGCAGCGCCCCGCTAGGGTGCCCGCGCGGCCCGCACGGGGGCGAACCCCGAGGCCGGACCCGACAGCATGGATGACAGGCCAGGATGGCCCGATCCGCTCTCGGGGCGCCGCGATGGTTGCAACAGGAACCGATAGGTCCCGGGCTTCGGACGGCGCGCCGCGCCCTCCGCGCCGTGGCCGAACCAACAGGCACGAAACGGGCGAAACGCGACCCATGAATATGAAGCGGATGCGCGGCCGTGGCAGTCATCGCCATGGGGGCAGCAGCCAATACCGGCATAGCGGCGGCGGTGGCGGTGGCAGCGGCCACCAGCCGATGAACCGCAACCACGTGTTCGATTCCAACGGCCCGGACATGCGGCTGCGCGGCACCGCCCAGCAGCTCTTCGAGAAATATCTCCAGCTCGGCCGGGACGCGACCAGCGCCGGCGACCGGGTGATGGCGGAGAGCTACTTCCAGCACGCCGAGCACTATTTCCGCATCCTCAACGCCATGAACCAGGCGGCGGCGCAGAGCCAGCAGCAGCAGCAGCGGCGCTACCAGGCCGCCGAGGGCCAGGACGGCGGCGGCGAGGCCGGCGGCGAGGTGAACGGCCATGCCCATGAGCCGGCCGAGCCGGAAGCCGCCGGAGAGCAGCGCGAGCCCGTCTGACCCCGGCCGCGAAGCCGGGCCGCAACAGCCCGCGCCTCCCCCTCGCCGCGGCGCCGCGGCGAGCATAGATAGGCGGGTGCGCCCCCGCAGTATCCCCGCCCCGGTTGGCGGAACACGGGGTTCCTGCTAACGGGGCGGCCCCCCTGGCGTGGGGGCGATTGGGGATGGGATGTTCGACCTCGCCTGGTCAGAGATCGCGTTGATTGCCGTGGTGGCGCTCGTCGTCATCGGGCCCAAGGATCTGCCCGAGGCGATCCGCGGCGCCGCGAAGGGCATCCAGAAGCTCCGCCGCATGGCGGGCGAATTCCAGCAGCACGCCGACGAGCTGGTGCGCGAGGCGAAGCTCGAGGATGTTCGGAACCAGATCCAGGACGTCCGCAACACCTTCAGCGAGATCCGCAATTTCGACCTGAAGGGCGAGATCAGCAAGGCGGTGGACGCCGACGGGTCGCTGACCCGCACGCTGAACGAGGACCCGCTGCGCGAGAGCTTCGGCCCGCCGGCGCCGGCGGCGCCGGCCTTCGTGCCGCCGGCCGCGGCGGAGGCCGCGGCGCCCGCGCCCGCGCCCGGTTCCGCGCCGGCCTTCATCCCGCCCGCCGCCGTGCGCGCCGCCAAGGAGGCGAAGCAGGAGCCGGCGCCCGAGTCCATTCCCGCGGCCGCACCGGAAGCGCCGGTGAAGCCCGACACCCCGAATAGCTGAGGTACGGGCCGGTGCCCCGCGATCCCGAGGACACGATCGACGACAAGCCGATGCCGTTGATCGAGCACCTGATGGAGCTGCGCTCGCGGCTCCTGTGGTCGGTCGGCGCCTTCGTTCTGTGCTTCGCCGTCTGCTACTACTTCTCCACCCAGATCTACGGCTTCCTCGCCCGCCCGCTGGCCGACATCCTGCAGCACCAGGGCGGCGGCGAGCGGCGGATGATCTTCACCGCGCTCTACGAGGCGTTCTTCACCTATCTGAAGGTCGCCTTCTTCGGCGCGGTGTTCTTCTCCTTCCCGGTGTGGGCGACGCAGCTCTGGCTGTTCGTGGCACCCGGGCTGTACCGCTCCGAGAAGAAGGCGATCCTGCCCTTCCTGGTCGCCTCGCCCTTCCTCTTCGTGCTCGGCGCCGCACTCGCCTACTACTTCATCTTCCCGCTGGCCTGGCGGTTCTTCATCTCCTTCGAGACGCCGCCCGATGGCGGCGCGCTGCCGGTGCAGCTGGAAGCCAAGGTGAGCGAGTACCTCTCGCTCGTCATGCAGATGATCCTCGCCTTCGGCGTGGCGTTCCAGCTGCCGGTGCTGCTGACCCTGCTGTGCCGGGTCGGGATCCTCTCGGTGGACAGCCTGCGCAAGGGACGGCGCTACGCGATCGTCGGCATCTTCGTGGTGGCGGCGATCCTGACGCCGCCGGACGTGATCAGCCAGGTCGGGCTCGCGGTGCCGCTGCTCGGGCTGTACGAGATCTCGATCCTCGCGGCGCGGTGGATGACGCCGAAGCCGCCGAAGACGTGACGATGGACGCGGGGGGCGGAGTGAACTCCGCCCCCCGGACCCCCCACCTCCTTTTTTTGGCGTATTGGCGCCCGCGGTACGGGACCGCGTTAGGCCAAGGGACATCGCAGCATGCATGACGTGAGGGCAGTGCGCGCCGATCCGGCGGCGTTCGACGCGGCCATGAAGCGGCGGGGGCTGTCGCTTCCGAGCGATTCGACTGTTCAGGAGGGAACGACATTCGGTGAATGGATCGCGGACCTGGATCAGCGCATCCGCGCCAACATGGCCAGACATCAAGCTCTTCTCTCAGAGCGGAACGAGCTGGCACGTCGGATCGGAATCGCGAAGAAGTCTGGCGAAAATTCATCGGAACTTGAACGACAAGCGACAAGCACGCGGGAGCTGGCATCCGAGCTTGAGAAGGCGATTGCTGCGCAGAAGCAGAAGCTGACAGAGCTCTTGGAGTCGCTCCCCAATGCGCTCGATCCGGAGGTTCCGGACGGTGCCGACGAGAGCGCGAATGTCGTGCTGCATCAGTCAGGGCAGACGCCGCAATTCGGCTTCGCGCCGAAGCAGCATTTCGAGCTGGGCGAGGCGCTCGGGCTGATGGATTTCGCCACCGCGGCGAAGCTCGCGGGGACGCGCTTCGTGGTGCTGAAGGGCGCGCTGGCGCGGCTGGAGCGGGCGCTCGGGCAGTGGATGCTCGACCTGCACACGCGCGAGCATGGCTACATCGAGTGTTCGGTGCCGCTGCTGGTGAACGATGCGACGCTGTACGGCACCGGGCAGCTGCCGAAATTCGCCGAGGATTCCTTCCGCACCACGGATGGGCGCTGGCTGATCCCGACGGCGGAAGTGCCGATGACCAATTTCGCGGCGCAGGAGATCCTGCCCGAATCGGCGCTGCCGATGCGGCTGACGGCGCTGTCGCCCTGCTTCCGCTCCGAGGCCGGGAGTGCGGGGCGGGATACGCGCGGCATGCTGCGCCAGCACCAGTTCTACAAGGTGGAGCTGGTGTCGGTGACCAAGCCGGAGGCTTCCGCCGAGGAGCATGAGCGGATGACGCGCTGTGCCGAGCGGGTGCTGACGGAGCTGGGGCTGACCTGGCGGCGGGTGGTGCTGTCTTCTGGCGATACGGGGTTCGGTGCGGCGAAGACCTATGATCTCGAGGTGTGGCTGCCGGGGCAGGGGGCGTGGCGGGAGATCTCGTCCTGCTCGAATTGCCGGGACTTCCAGGCCCGCCGCATGAATGCCCGCTACAAGCCGGCCGAGGGCAAGGGCAATGTCTTCGTCCACACGCTGAACGGGTCCGGCGTGGCGGTGGGCCGTGCCTTGATCGCGGTGATGGAGACCTATCAGCAGGAGGATGGGAGTGTAGGCGTGCCTCCTGTCCTGCAGCCTTTGATGGGCGTCGACCGCATCCGCTGAAAATCTCCCGCGGGGTCCGGGGGGCATCGCTTGCCCCCCGGCGGGGAGGTCCAGGAGGGGCGGCGCCCCTCCTGGCCCGCAGTTTCAGTGTTGCAGCCGTGGGTTCAGCACGTCCCGCACCTGGTCCCCGACCAGGTTGATCGCGGTGATCAGGATGAGAAGGGCCATGCCCGGGTACACGCTGATCCAGGTGCGCCCCGACAGCATGTACTGGAACCCATTGGCGATCAGCGTCCCCAGCGAGGGCTCCGTCACCTTCATGCCGAGGCCAAGGAAGGACAGCGTCGCCTCGATGGCGATCGCACTCGCCACCTGCACGGTGGCGACGACGATGAGCGGCGGCAGCACGTTGGGCAGCAGGTGGCGCAGCATCTGGCGCAGCGGGCGGAGGGCGAGGCTGCGTGCGGCCATCATGTAGTCGCGGTGGCGTTCGGTGCTGGCGGCGGCGTGGGCGGTGCGCGCGAAGTAGGCGTATTGCGCGGCGATCAGCGCGGCGATGACGGGCCCGCTGCCCTGGCCGAGCAGGGCGACGAGGACGAGGGCGAGCAGGATCGCGGGCACCGAGAGCTGGAGGTCGATCGCGCGCATGACGAGCGCTTCGGCGATGCCGCCGCGCCAGGCGGCGAAGATGCCGACCAAGGCGCCGAGGGAGAAGGCGGCGGCGCCGGCGGCGGCGGCGACGAAGACCGAGGTGCGCAGCCCGTAGAGGATCGCCGAGGCGAGGTCGCGGCCGGCGGCGTCGGTGCCGAGCCAGTGGGTGTAGCCGCCGGTCCCGACGCTGCCGGGCGGCAGGCGCGCATCCATCAGGGCGAGGGAGGCCTGGTCGTAGGGATCCTGCGGGGTGATCCAGGGCGCGGCGAGGGCGGCGGCGGCGATCAGGATGACGAGGAGGAGGCCGGCGACGGCGAAGGGGTTGTCGGAGAAGGCCACCCAGAACATGGCGGCGCGCGAGGGCGCGCGGCTGTGCGGCCTCATGCGCGCAGCCTGACGCGCGGGTCGAGTGCGGCGTTCACCACGTCCACCGCCAGGTTGATGGTGATGAACATGGCGACGACGAGCATGAGGTAGGCGACCATCACCGGGCGGTCGAGCGTCTGGATGCTCTCGACGATGAGGCGGCCCATGCCGGGCCAGGAGAAGATCGTCTCGGTGACGACGGCGAAGGCGACGACGCTGCCGAGCTCGAGGCCGATCACGGTGACGATCGGGATCAGCAGGTTGCGCATGGCGTGCACGCCGACGACGCGCGCCGGCGACAGGCCCTTGGCGCGGGCGAAGCGCACATAGTCCTGCAGCATGGTCTCGCGCAGCCCGGCGCGCGTGAGGCGGATGATCAGCGCGAGCTTGAAGAGGGCGAGGTTGAAGGCCGGCAGGATGAGATGCGCGATGCCGTCGAGGGTGGGGAAGGACCAGGCGATGCCGAGGATCGTCACGGTGTCGCCGCGGCCGCCGGAAGGCAGCCAGCCGAGATCGACGCTGAACAGCAGGATCAGCATCAGGCCGACCCAGAAGGTGGGCAGCGAGAAGCCGAGGATGCTGCCCGCCATGATGAGGCGCGAGAGCGGATGGGCGGGCCTCAGGCCGGCGAGGATGCCGAGCGGCAGGCCGAGCAGCACGGCGATCAGCATCGCGCCGAGCGCGAGCTCCAGGGTCGCGGGGAAGCGCGAGAGGATGAGGCGCAACGCGGGCTCGTCGAAGACGAAGGAACGGCCGAGATCGCCCTGCGCGAGGCCGGCGAGGAAGCGCCCGTATTGCTGCCACCAGGGAAGATCCAGCCCGTAGCGCGCGATGGTTTCCGCGATGATGGTCTGATCCGCGGCAGGGTTGATGAGCACATCGACGGGATTGCCGATGGCGAAGACGCCGAGGAAGACGAGCAGCGACATCAGCCACATGGCGAAGGCGGCGGCGGCGAGGCGGCGCAGCACGAAGCCTGTCACGCGGGGGCCTTGGCGTTTCGCATCCGGGAGCGATCGAGGCTAGCGCAGGCCTGGCGCGCTGGCGAGGCGGCGATGGCGGGGCAACCGGTCTCCTCGCGCCGCGTTCATCCGGGTCTTCCCGACAGATTCAGGAGGTTCGCGCCAGGGCACAATTGCATGGCCGCAAGATCGCCATTCTCGCGACGGATGGCGCCGAGCAGGTGGAGCCGACCGAGCCGGCGCAGGCGCCGCGCGAGGCGGGCGCCGAGGTGAAGGTGGATCTCCGCGATGCGGGGGCGCAGTGGGTGGACGAGACGGTGGTGGCGGACGGCAGGCTCGTCACCTCGCGCAAGCCGGACGACCTGCCCGCCTTCTGCCCCCAGGCGGTGGCGTCGTTCGCCGGCGCGGCGCGCGCCGCCTGACCACATCCGTGCGGGCTGACGCCGCGCGCTTGCGCCGCGCCGCCGGGCGTGCCGTATCTCCCGCCCGAAAAGCGGGAGGCAGGCCATGGACAGCAGGATCGGCCGGCGCGGGGCGATGCTCGGCGGGGCGGCGCTGCTCGCCGCGCCGGCGGCGAGGGCGCAGGGATTCCCGACGCGGCCGGTGCGCTTCATCGTGCCCTATCCGCCGGGCGGGGTGACCGACATCGTCGCCCGGCTGGTGGCCGAGCCGCTGGGGCGGCAACTCGGGCAGCCGGTGGTGGTCGAGAACCGTCCCGGCGCCGGCGGCAATATCGGCGCCATGGCCGCGGCCTCCGCGGAGCCGGACGGCTACACGCTGTTCCTTGGCACCATGGCGACGCAGGGCGTCAACCCAGTGATCTATCCGGATGCGCGCGTGAACCCGGCGCGCGACTTCGTCGGTGTCGGCACCATCGCCGACATGCCGAACGTGCTGGACGTCAATCCGCGGCGGCTCGAGGCGAAGAGCGTCGCCGAGCTCATCGAGCAGGCCAAGCGCCGCCGTGGCGAGCTGATCTACGGCTCGGTCGGCAATGGCAGCTCCTCGCATCTCTCGAGCGTGATGTTCCTGCGCGCCGCTGGCATCGATGCGGTCCACGTGCCCTATCGCGGCTCCTCGCCCGCCGTCACCGCGCTGCTCGCGGGCGAAGTGGACTGGCTGTTCGACACCACCGCGACCTCGGTGCCGCATATCCGCGCCGGGGCGTTCCGTGCGCTGGCGGTCACCATGAACCGCCGCTCCGCCGCGCTGCCGGAGGTGCCGACCATGGAGGAGGCCGGACTGCCCGGCTACCATCTCAGCGTGTGGACCGCGGTGTTCACCCAGGCGCGCGTGGCGGCGCCGGTGCTGGCGCGGCTGCGCGAGGCGTTCGACGCGGCGATGGACGCCGCGCTGCAGGAGCGGCTGAAGGCGAGCTTCGTCGATCCGCTGGTGGTGCCGGCGGCCGAGCTGCCGGGCTGGCTCGCCGCGGAATCGGCGCGCTGGGAACGCATCGCGCGGGAGAGCGGCATCCGCGCCGATTGACGGCGGCTCGACCGTCTTCGCGGCGCCGCGCTATGCTTCCGGCCAGGCTGACGCTGCCGGGAGTCGATGAGCGGGACGAAGCCGAACGGGTTGGCGATCGGCACGCCGGAGGCGCTGCGGCATCTGCGCGGCGATCCGGTGATGAAGCGCGTGCTGCGCCAGGTGGGACCCTGTGGGATCCAGCTGGCGCGCCGGCAGCCCTATGAGGCGCTGGTACGCGCCATCGCGCATCAGCAGGTGCACGGCCGCGCGGCGGAAGCGATCCTCGGGCGCTTCATCGCGTCCTTTCCCGGCCACCGCTTCCCGCCGGCGGAGGCGGTGCTCGCCGCCGATCCGGCGCTGCTGCGCGCCGCCGGCTTCTCGCAGAGCAAGATCGCGGCGATCCGCGACATCGCGGAGAAGACGGTGGGCGGGCTGGTGCCCTCGCGCCGCGCTGCCGCCAAGCTCGGCGACGAGGCGCTGATCGAGCGGCTCTGCGCCATCCGCGGCGTCGGGCGCTGGACGGTGGAGATGCTGCTGATCTTCACCCTCGGCCGGCCGGATGTGCTGCCGGTGGACGATTTCGGCGTGCGCGAGGGATGGCGCGTGGCGGCCGGGCGCGAGACGCAGCCCAAGCCGAAGGAGCTCGCCGGGATCGGCGAAGCCTGGGCGCCCTATCGCTCGACGGCGGCGTGGTATCTGTGGCGCGCCGCCAACCTGGCGAAGGAAGGGCGCTTCAAGCTGCCGCAGGCGCTGTAGCCCCGGCCGGGCCGCCCTAGCAGGCGGCACCCGCCGGGGCCGGCCGCGTCACGGCGTCGCGCTGGGCGGCGGCCCGGACGGCGCCATGGGCGGGGTGGGGGTCGGCGGGCGATCCATCACCATGCCGCCGCCCATATAGGCGCGGTCGCGCTCGGACAGCGTGGCGCGCGAGGCCTGGCTGCGCGAGCGGTAGGTGCGGCGGGCCACCGGCCGGTTCTCGTCCACCGGCGTGCGGACTTCCGGGTTGCTCCACGGCGGACGACCCAGGTTCAGGTCGCGCGGCTCCGTCACCGCACCGGTGACGGCGCCGGCGCCGCCGCCGATCGCGGCCCCTGCCAGCGCGCCCACCGGCCCGCCGAGGGCGCCGACGCCGGCGCCCGTCGCGGCGCCGGCAGCGGCGCCACCCGTCACGCGATCCTGGCTCCTGGTCCCGCAGCCTGCGGCGAGCAGCGCCGCCGCGATCACGGGCACCACTGTCCACTTCATGGCGAACCTCCTCTCCCGCCGCCTGCGTGCGGCGCGTTGCGGAGAGGCAACGCCAGCGGTGGCCGGGCGGTTGCATGCTTCAGGGGCGCGAGTCCGCGCGGAGGAAGCGCTGGATTTCCAGGAGGTAGCCGGCCGGGTCGCGGAAGAAGAAATGGCGGATGCCGATGCGCGGGTCCTCGCGCGGCGGGCCGTCGGCCGCCACGCCGGCGGCGGCGAGCCGGGCATGCCAGAGGGTGACGTCCTCGGTGACCAGGGTGAGCACGACCCCGCCCTCCGCGCGCGGCGCGTCCACCTGGCGCGGCGCAGCGGCGCGGCAGATGCCGAGGAAGGCGGCGCCGGCTACGCGGTAGATGCGCACGCCGCCCTGGTCCTGCACCAGCGCGAGGCCGAGGACCTCCTCGTAGAAACGCCAGCATGCTTCGGCATCCGCCGCGTAGAGGAAAGTGATCTGCTGCGCGAAACCCAATGCGGCCACGGCAATTCTCCCCAATGTGGCACGGCAATTTGCGCGCGGCGCGCGGGGGGCAGCCTGGAATCTTTTCATCCGCGGCATGCGTACTCCTTCTTGGCTACGGGGAAGCGTGGCGAGCTCCGTTCTCAGCCCGACAACGGCTCGGCGCCTGAGAGTGCGGGAGGCGCTGGCGCCAAGTGGCCAAAAGAAGGAGGGATGGGGTCTGGGGAAGGGAGTTCATCTCCCTTCCCCAGTTTTTTCTGTCTAGCCTGCATCGCCCTGCGGCGCGGGGAACGGCAGGGCAGGGGAGATCGTGATGGCATTGCAGATCGCCGTGAAGGAGCCGGCCTGGCTCCGGGAGTTCAAGGCCTTCGTCATGCGCGGCAATGTCGTGGACCTCGCCGTCGGCGTGGTGATCGGCGCCGCCTTCACCACCATCGTCTCCTCGCTGGTGGAAGACCTCATCAATCCCATCATCGGCCTGCTGGTCGGCGGGATCGACTTCTCGAACCTGTTCGTCGTGCTGACCGGGGAGCGGCGGCCCTCGCTCGAAGCGACACGGCAGGGCGGCGCGGCGGTGCTCGCGGTCGGCAAGTTCATCAACGCGGTGATCAAGTTCCTGATCGTGGCGCTGGCGATCTTCTGGATGCTGCGCCTGCTGCACACATTCTGGCGGCGGGAGGAGGCGAAGCCGAAGGAGCCGCCGGCGAGCGAGGTGCTGCTGCGCGAGATCCGCGACGAGCTGCGTGCGCAGCGGGGTGCGGCGCCGCCAGCGGCCTGACGCGGTGGCGCCCGAGCCGTGCGTCTTGCGCATCGGCCGGGCGAGCGCATGTCATCCCTGCAGTCCTTTCACGAGGGATCGCGGCATGCTGTTCCACTTCGCCATCAAGCGGCTGATCCGCACCGGCACCTTGCATCTGCGCTATCCGGACGGCTCCGAGCGCCGCTATGCCGGCAGCCCCGGGCCGGAGGCCGGCATGGAGGTCCGCACGACGCGCGCGCTGCGGCGCCTCACGCTCAATCCCGGCCTCGCGCTCGGCGAGTGCTACATGGAGGACGAGGTGCGGCCGCTCGGCTGCAGCCTCTACGAGATGCTCGACCTCCTCTGCCTGAACATGGGCGATGGCCACGCCCACCCCGGCGAGGCGGTGATGGCTGCCTGGCGCTGGGCCAAGCGCCGGGTGGACCAGCTCAACCCGGCCGAGCGGGCGCGCCGCAACGTGGCGCATCACTACGATCTGAACGGCCGGCTCTACGCGCTCTTCCTCGACCGCGACCGGCAGTATTCCTGCGCCTATTTCCCCACCGGCGGCGAGACGCTGGAGGAGGCGCAGGCGGCCAAGAAGCGCCACATCGCCGCCAAGCTGCGGCTGGATCGCCCGAATCTGGAGGTGCTGGACATCGGCTCCGGCTGGGGCGGCATGGCGCTGGCACTCGCGCGCGGCTGGGGCGCGCGGGTCACCGGCATCACCCTCTCCACCGAGCAGCTCGAGGCCTCGCGCGCACGCGCCGAGGAGGCAGGCCTCGGCGATCGCGTCCGCTTCGAGCTGATGGATTACCGCCACTGGAACCGTCCGGTGGACCGCATCGTCTCGGTCGGCATGTTCGAGCATGTCGGCATCGCCCACTACCGCGGCTTCTTCCGCATGGTGCATCGCGCCCTGAAGGAGGACGGCGTCGCGCTGATCCACGCCATCGGCCGCAGCGACGGGCCGGGCTCCACCAATCCCTGGCTCGCCAAGTACATCTTCCCCGGCGGCTATTCGCCGGCGCTGTCCGAGGTGCTGCCCGCGGTCGAGAAATCCGGGCTGTGGGCGACGGATATCGAGATCCTGCGCCTGCACTACGCGCAGACCCTGGCGCATTGGCGCGCCCGCTTCGCCGGCAACCGCGACGCCATCCAGGCGCTCTACGACGAGCGCTTCTGCCGCATGTTCGAATTCTACCTCGCCGGCAGCGAGCTCGCCTTCCGCCGCATGGGGCACATGAACTGGCAGCTCCAGCTCGCGCGCAAGATGGATACCGTGCCGCTGATTCGGGATTACATGGTCGAGGCGGAGCGCGCTGCCGTTGAGCGGGCGAGGAAAAAGGTCGGGGAGGGAGATGAACTCCCTCCCCGAACCCCTCCCTCCTTTCTTTGAGGAATTGGCGCGGGTGCGACGGTCAGCCGGGGTGGCTGCGGCGGTTCACTGGTCCACCACGCGCGGCTGCACCTGGGCCAGCCAGGCCTTGAGGTTGTAGTAGGTGGTGACCCGCGCGATCAGCCCGTCGCGCAGCAGGAAGAAGGCGCCGGCGGGCAGGCGGTAGCGCTGGCCGGAGGCGACCGGCAGGCCTTCGTCGGTGGCGAGGTACGCGCCCTCCACCACGAACTCCGCCGCGGCGCGGGCGCCGGTCTCGTCCACCATCACCGCGATGTCGGTCAGCTGCTCGCGGTAGCAGCGGTCCATATGGGCGAGGAAGGCGGCGAAGGCCGCGCGGCCGACCTGCCGCGGCCCCTGGTTGATGTCATGCGCCACGTCCTCGGCGAGCAGCGCCAGCATCGCCGCGCGGTCGCCGCGGTTGAAGGCGGCGTAATAGTCATGGATGAGGCGGGCGGCATCGGGCACGGGCGGTTTCCTTGCCGGTGGGCGGGGCGGCAACTATGGTGCGCCGCACCCAAGCTTGGATCGAGACCTGTAGCGCCCATGGCCACCCACGGGAAGCCGCCGAGCTTCCAGGACATCATCCTGAGGCTGCACCAATTCTGGTCGGCCCAGGGCTGCGTGATCCTTCAGCCCTATGACATGGAGGTCGGCGCCGGCACCTTCCACCCGGCGACCACGCTGCGCGCCCTCGGCCCCAAGCCGTGGAAGGCGGCCTATGTCCAGCCCTCCCGCCGCCCGACCGACGGCCGCTACGGGGAGAACCCCAACCGGCTGCAGCACTACTACCAGTACCAGGTGATCCTGAAGCCGAGCCCGGCCGACCCCCAGGGGCTGCTGATCGAGAGCTACCGGGCGCTCGGCATCGACCCCGCCCTGCACGACATCCGCTTCGTCGAGGACGATTGGGAGAGCCCGACCCTGGGCGCCTGGGGGCTGGGCTGGGAAGTGTGGTGCGACGGCATGGAGGTGACGCAGTTCACCTATTTCCAGCAGGTGGGCGGCATCGCCTGCGAGAAGCCCTCGGCCGAGCTGACCTACGGCCTGGAACGGCTGGCGATGTACATCCAGGGGGTCGAGAACATCTACGAGCTCGACTACAACGGCGAGGGGGTGCGCTACGGCGAGGTGTTCCTGCGCGCCGAACAGGAATTCTCCGCCCATAATTTCGAGTATGCCGACATCCCCACGCTGTTCCGCCATTTCGAGGACGCCGAGCGCGAATGCATGGCGCTGCTGGAGCACCGCCTGGCGCTGCCGGCCTATGACCAGTGCATCAAGGCGAGCCACCGCTTCAACCTGCTGGACGCGCGCGGCGCCATCAGCGTGACCGAGCGGGCGGCCTATATCGCCCGGGTGCGCGCGCTGGCCAAGGCGTGTTGCGAGGCCTGGGTGGCGGGGGAGGCGGCATGACGTTGCGGTCGCCGGCGCATTCTCCCATATACCGCGGCGCGTCTGTCGGGAGGCGCTGATGGGTCGGCTCGAGATCGAGGACGCGGCGCTGATCGCCGAGGCCGAGGAGCTGGCGGCGCTGCTCGGCACCACGGCAACCGGGGCGCTGCGCGCGGCGGTGCATGAGCGGCTGGCGCGGGAGAAGCGGGGGCGCCAGGAGGAAGTGACGCGAAAGGCGCAGGCCATCCTGGACGCCGCCGCACGGCTGCGCGAGGCGGCGGGCGGCCAGCTGATGTCGAACCAGGAGCTGGACGCTTATCTCTACGATCCGCAGACGGGACTGCCCCGGTGATTGTGGACAGCTCGGCCATTGTCGCCATCGTGCGCGACGAGCCCGAGGCACGGCAATTCGCGACTGCGCTGGCCGATGCGGAGAGGCCGCGCATGAGCGCGGCGAACTGGTTCGAGGCGGCGATGGTCGCCGAGGCCCGCGCGGGCAGACTGGGCAGCGACCGCTTCGACGAGGTGATCGCGCTGGCGGGAATTGAAGTGGTGGCGGTGACACCGGCGCTGGCGTTCCGCGCACGCGAGGCCTGGCGCAGCTACGGCCGTGGCAACCACCCGGCGCAGCTGAATTTCGGCGACTGCTTCGCCTATGCGCTGGCAAAGGACCGTGACGAACCCCTGCTCTTCAAGGGCGCCGACTTTGCCCGCACCGACGTGAAGGCGGCGCTGTAGCCCATGCCCGAATTGCTGCTCGAGCTGTTCTCCGAAGAGATCCCGGCGCGCATGCAGGCGCGCGCGGCGGAGGACCTGGCGCGGCTGCTCGCCGCCGAGATCGCGCCGGTGCTGGAGGGCACGCCGCGCGGCTTCCACGGGCCGCGCCGGATTGGCCTGCTCGCCGAGCTGCGCGAGGCGGTGGTGACCGAGGCGAAGGAGGAACGCGGCCCGCGGATCGGCGCGCCGGAGCAGGCGCTCGAGGGCTTCCTGCGCAAGCACGGCGCCGCGCGCGACGCGCTGAAGCAGGAAGGCCAGTTCTGGGTGTTGTCCAAGCCCGGCGAGCGCATCCTCGCGCGCGACATGCTGGCGCGTGCGGTGCCCACCGTGCTGCGCGGCTTTCCCTGGCCGACATCCATGCGCTGGGGCGGCACCTCGAGCTTCGTCTGGGTGCGGCCGCTCAAGCGCATCCTGTGCGTGCTGGGCGGCGAGGTGGTGCGCTTCGATCTGCGCCAGGGCGAGGATGACGGCCATGGCCTGGTGTCCGCCGATGTCACCGAGGGCCACCGCATCCTGGCGCCGGGCGCCTTCGCGGTGCGCGGCTTCGGCGAGTACGAGGCGGCGCTGCGCGAGCGCAAGGTGATCCTGGAAGCCGAGGAGCGCGCCGGGCTGATCCGCGACGGCATCGCGAGTCTCGCCGCGCGCGAAGGCTTCGTCGTGGTGCCGGACGAGGCGCTGCTGGCCGAGGTCGCCGGGCTGGTGGAATGGCCGGTGCCGCTGCTCGGGCGCATCGACGGCGCCTTCATGGACCTGCCGCCCGAGGTCATGCGCACCACCATGCGCGTAAACCAGCGCTACTTCTCGCTCACGCACCCGGATGGCAACGCCGCACCGCGCTTCGGCGTGGTGGCGAACGTCGTGGCGCCGGATGGCGGCGCGGCGATCGTCGCGGGCAATGAGCGCGTGCTGCGCGCGCGGCTCGCCGATGCGCGCTTCTTCTGGGACCAGGACCGCAAGGAGAAGCTGGAATCGCGACTGCCGAAGCTGGACGCGGTGGTGTTCCACGCCAAGCTCGGAACCCAGGGCGAACGCGTGCGGCGGCTGATGCGGCTCGCGGAGATCATCGCGCCGAAGGTGGGCGCCGATCCTGCGCTGGCGCGCCGGGCGGCACAGCTTGCGAAGGCGGATCTCGCCTCCGGCATGGTCGGCGAGTTCCCCGAGCTGCAGGGCATCATGGGCCGCTACTACGCGCGGCATGACGGCGAGGATCCGCGCGTCGCCGATGCGGTCGCGGCGCATTACCGCCCGCTCGGCCCCGGCGATGCGGTGCCGTCGGAGCCGGTCGCGATCGCGGTGGCGCTCGCCGACAAGATCGACCAGCTCGTGGGCTTCTTCGCGGTGGACGAGCGCCCCACCGGTTCCGGCGATCCCTTCGCGCTGCGCCGCGCCGCGCTCGGCGTCATCCGCATCCTGCGCGAGAACGCGTTGCGCCTGCCGCTGCTCGATGTCTTCGCCGAGGCCTTCTTCGGCTACCCGCAAGCCGTCGGCGCCGCGGCCGATCCCGAATTCGGCATGACCTTGGCGACGGAGAAGCTCGGCGCCGGCTACCGCGCGCCGGCCGGCTTCGCGCATCCGCCGATGGTCGCCGCCTTCGCCGCCGGCCTCCTCGACTTCCTCGCCGACCGCCTGCGCGTGCAGCTCCGCGCCGAGGGCGCGCGCCACGACGTGCTCGCCGCCGTCTTCGCCGCCGGCGCCGACGACGACATCGTCCGCCTGCTCGCGCGTACCGATGCCGTCGCCGCCTTCCTCGCCACGCCCGATGGCACCAATCTCCTCACCGCCTATCGCCGCGCCGCCAACATCCTCCGCATCGAGGACAGGAAGGACGGCCCGCATGAGGGCCCGGTGGACGATTCGCTCCTCGCCGCGCCCGAGGAACGCGCCCTTGCCGCCGCCCTCGCCGCCGCCGAACCCGCGCTGCGCGACAAGCTCGAAGCCGAGGATTTCGCCGCCGCCATGTCGGCCCTCGCCCGTCTGCGCGAACCGGTCGACGCCTTCTTCGACCGCGTCACCGTGAACGACAGCCGGGCTGAATTGCGCGAAAATCGCCTGCGTCTTCTCGCGCGCCTGCGGAACGCCATGGACGCCGTGGCAACTTTCGCGCGCATCGAAGGTTAGGCGTGGCTGTCGCGCCCACAGCGCCGCGGCCGCGACATCATATGGAATTGCAGGAGGGACACCCTCAATGACGAAGTGGGTCTACAGCTTCGGCGCCGGCGACAACGAGGGTCGCGCCGACATGCGCAACCTGCTCGGCGGCAAGGGCGCGAACCTTGCGGAAATGGCCTCGATCGGCCTTCCCGTCCCTCCGGGCTTCACCATCACCACCGAGGTCTGCACCTGGTACTACCAGCATGAGCGGCAATACCCGACCGAGCTGCGCCAGCAGGTCGACGAAGCCCTCGCCAGGGTCGAGAAGGCCGTCGGCAACCGCTTCGGCGACCATCACCGCCCGCTGCTCGTCTCGGTGCGTTCCGGCGCGCGCGTCTCGATGCCCGGCATGATGGACACGGTGCTGAATCTCGGGCTGAACGACCAGACCGTCGAAGGGCTCGTCGCCGCCTCCGGCGATGCGCGCTTCGCCTGGGATTCCTATCGCCGCTTCATCCAGATGTACGGCTCGGTGGTGCTCGGCGTGGACCATCACCGCTTCGAGGAGATCATCGAGCACGTCAAGCTCGACCGCAATGTGATCGAGGACACCGAGCTCTCCGCCACCGACTGGCACCGCGTGGTGGATGGCTACAAGGACATGGTGGCCGAGGTCACCGGCCGCCCCTTCCCGCAGGACCCGGAGGCGCAGCTCTGGGGCGCCATCGGCGCGGTCTTCGGCTCGTGGATGAACCAGCGCGCCGTCACCTATCGCCGCCTGCACGACATCCCCGCCGAATGGGGCACCGCGGTCAATGTGCAGGCCATGGTGTTCGGCAACATGGGCAATGACTGCGCGACCGGCGTCTGCTTCACGCGCGATCCCTCCACCGGCGAGAACATCTTCTACGGCGAGTACCTGGTGAACGCGCAGGGCGAGGACGTGGTGGCCGGCATCCGCACGCCGCAGCCCATGTCCAAGGCGCGCGCCAAGCCCGGCGAGAAGCCGATGGAAGCGGTGATGCCGGAAGCCTATGCGGAGCTCGCGAAGGTGCGCGAGCTGCTCGAGCGGCACTATCGCGACATGCAGGACATCGAGTTCACCGTCCAGCGCAACAAGCTCTACATGCTGCAGACGCGCAACGGCAAGCGCACCGCCGCCGCGTCCCTGAAGATCGCGGTCGAGATGGCGCAGGAAGGGCTGATCGACCACGCCGAGGCCGTGCGCCGCGTCAACCCGAGCGCGCTCGACCAGCTGCTGCACCCGACGCTCGATCCCAAGGCGCCGCGCAAGCTGCTGGTGAAGGGCCTGCCCGCCTCTCCGGGTGCCGCCTGCGGCGTCGTCGTCTTCTCCGCCGACGAGGCGGAGGCGCGCGCGCAGAAGGGCGAGGCGGTCATCCTCGTGCGCATCGAGACGAGCCCCGAGGACATCCACGGCATGCACGCCGCCCGCGGCATCCTGACCACGCGCGGCGGCATGACCAGCCACGCCGCGGTGGTCGCGCGCGGCATGGGCCGCCCCTGCGTCGCCGGCGCCGGCGGCGTCACGGTGGACTACAATGGCCAGACCTTGTCCGCCGGCGGCACCGTGCTGCGCGCCGGCGACACCATCACGCTGGACGGCGCGACCGGCGAGGTCTTCGTCGGCCCGGTCGCGATGATCGAGCCGCAGCTCTCGGGCGATTTCGCCACCCTGATGCAATGGGCCGACGAGGTGCGCCGGCTCAAGGTCCGCGCCAACGCCGAGACGCCGCTGGATGCGGAGACCGCGCGCAAATTCGGCGCCGAGGGCATCGGCCTCTGCCGCACCGAGCATATGTTCTTCGACCCCGAGCGCATCGGCGCGGTGCGCCAGATGATCATGGCCGACACCGAATCCGGCCGCCGCACCGCGCTGGCGCGGCTGCTGCCCTTCCAGCGCGCCGATTTCGTCGACCTGTTCCGCATCATGGCGGGGCTGCCGGTCACCATCCGCCTGCTCGACCCGCCGCTGCACGAATTCCTCCCCCATGGCGATCACGAGATCGCCGAGGTCGCGGAAGCGCTCGGCGCCGATGTGCAGGCGATGAAGCGGCGCGCCACGGAGCTCTCCGAAGCCAACCCGATGCTCGGCCATCGCGGCTGCCGCCTCGGCATCAGCTTCCCCGAGATCTACGAGATGCAGGCGCGCGCGATCTTCGAGGCCGCCGTCGCCATCGGCAAGGAAACCCACAAGGCGCCGGTGCCGGAGATCATGATCCCGCTCGTCGCCACCAAGCGCGAGCTCGAGATCACCCGCGGCCTGGTCGAGAAGGTCGCGCAGGAAGTCTTCGCCGAGAGCGGCTATCATGTCGTCTACAGCATCGGCACCATGATCGAGCTGCCGCGCGCCGCGCTGACCGCGGATTCCATCGCCGACGCCGCGGACTTCTTCAGCTTCGGCACCAACGACCTGACCCAGACCACCTTCGGCCTCTCGCGCGACGACGCCGGCAAATTCCTGCCCGCCTATGTCGAGAAGAACATCCTGCCCAAGGACCCCTTCGTCTCGATCGACGTGGACGGCGTCGGCGCGCTGGTGCGCATCGCCTCCGAGAAGGGGCGCAACGTGAAGCCGGAGCTGAAGCTCGGCATCTGCGGCGAACATGGCGGCGACCCCGCCTCGATCCAGTTCTGCGAGGAGGTCGGCCTCGACTACGTCTCCTGCTCGCCCTACCGCGTGCCCGTCGCGCGCCTCGCCGCGGCGCAGGCGGCGCTTTCCGGCGGTGCGGGGGATCGGACGGCCTGAAGGCCCTGGTGCGGGCCAGGAGGGGCTCTGCCCCTCCTGGACCTCCCCGCTGGGGGGCGACCTCGCCCCCCAGACCCCGAGGGCAGGTTCGGGTCAGAGGGAGGGGCATGGCGCAACAGTTCAACCGGTGCGCCGGTGAGGCCCCTCCCTCCGACCCGAACCTGAATACTCACGCGGGGTCCGGGGGGCACGGCTGCCCCCCGGCGGGGAGAGCCCGAGAGGGGCAGCGCCCCTCTCGGTCCCGCATTCAGGCCTTCAGAACCACCGCCCGCCGCGCGGCCGGAAGCTGTAGTTCCGGCTCCAATGCGGCCGCGATGCGCGATAACCATAGGAACGGCCACCCCGGAACCCGCCACGGAAGGACAGCGACCGTCCGCCGCTGCGGAAGCCGCGCCGTACCAGTTCCGGGGCTTGGGCGCTCTCGATGGCCGCCGCAATCGCGGGCCGCGGCGGCGCCGCCCAGCCCTGCCCCGACATGCCCAGCAGCAGGATGCAGGCGATCAGTCCTGTGTGGCGCATCATGGCTCACCAACGTTACGTTCCTACGGTGGCTTAAGGCGCAGAAATGTTCAACCAAGGATTGATGACGCCGCGCATGGACGCTCCCCCGCCCGCCGCGATAGGGAACCCCTGAAGGACCCCGCCGAATCCATGCCCGACGATTCCGAACTCCCCCCCAGCCCCGCCCGCCGCCTGTTCGGCACCGACGGCATCCGCGGCACCGCCAACCGCGCGCCGATGGATGCCGCCACCGCGCTGCGGCTGGGCCAGGCCGCCGGGCGCTATTTCAACCGTGGCACGCATCGCCACCGCGTGGTGATCGGCAAGGACACGCGGCTTTCGGGCTACATGCTGGAACCCGCGCTCACCGCCGGCTTCATCGGCGCCGGCATGGACGTGATGCTGGTGGGCCCGCTGCCCACGCCGGCGATCGCCATGCTGACGCGCAGCCTGCGCGCCGATCTCGGCGTGATGATCAGCGCCTCCCACAACCCGTTCGAGGACAACGGCATCAAGCTGTTCGGCCCCGACGGCATGAAGCTCTCGGACAGCCAGGAAGCCGAGATCGAGGCGCTGATGGATGGCGATCTCGCCGCCGCGCTCGTCGCCCCCGCCCGGCTCGGCCGCGCCAGCCGGCTGGACGACGCACCTGGCCGCTACATCGAGGCCGCCAAGGCCGCCTTCCCGCGCGGCCTGACGCTGGATGGCCTGCGCGTCGTCGTCGATTGCGCGCATGGCGCCGCCTACAAGGTTGCCCCCACCGTGCTGTGGGAACTCGGCGCCGAGGTGGTGTCGCTCGGCGTCAATCCGGACGGCTTCAACATCAACAAGGGCGTCGGCTCCACCGCGCCCGGCCAGCTCGCCGACCTGGTGCGCGAGCGCCGCGCCGATCTCGGCATCGCGCTCGACGGCGACGCCGACCGCGTGGTGCTGACCGACGAGCAGGGGCGGATCGTGGACGGCGACCAGATCCTCGCCCTCATCGCGCGCTCCTGGCATGCGCAGGAGAAGCTGCGCGGCGGCGCGCTGGTCGCGACCGTGATGTCCAACATGGGGCTCGAGCGCTTCCTCGGTTCGCGCGGCCTCGGCCTGCTGCGCACGCCCGTCGGCGACCGCTACGTCGCCGAGCGCATGCGCGAGGTCGGCTGCAACCTGGGCGGCGAGCAATCCGGCCACATGATCATGCCCGACTTCGCCACCACCGGCGACGGGCTGATCGCCGCGCTGCAGGTGCTCGCCGTGCTGGTCGAGGAGGGCAGGCCCGCGAGCGAGGTGCTGCGCTGCTTCGCGCCGCTGCCGCAGCGCCTGGTGAATGTGCGCTTCGCCGGCGCCTCGCCCTTGCGCGACGCTGCCGTGCAGGCCGAGATCGCGGCGCAGGAGAAGCGCCTCGGCGGCAAGGGCCGCGTGCTGATCCGCCCGAGCGGCACCGAGCCCGTCATCCGCGTCATGGCCGAGGCCGAGGACGAGGCGGTGGTGGAGGACACGGTGCAGATCCTCGCCGGCGTCATCCGCGCGCACGCCAAGGCGCCGGCGTGAAGGGACGCGTGCTGATCGTCGCGGGTTCGGATTCCGGCGGCGGCGCCGGCATCCAGGCCGACATCAAGTCGGTCACCGCGCTCGGCGCCTACGCCGCCACCGCGATCACCGCGCTCACCGCGCAGGACACGCTCGGCGTGCATGGCGTGCTGCCCATACCGCCCGATTTCATCCGCCAGCAGATGCGCCTGGTGCTCGCCGATATCGGCGCCGACGCGGTGAAGACCGGCATGCTGCACGACGCCGCCACCATCGAGGCCGTCTGCGACGAGCTCGCCACGGTGCCGCGCGTGCCGCTGGTCGCCGACCCCGTGATGGTGGCCAAGGGCGGGCATCGCCTGCTCGCGCCCGAGGCCATCGAGACACTGAAGCGCCGCCTGCTGCCGCGCGCCGCGCTGCTCACGCCCAACCTGCCGGAGGCCGAGGTCCTGGCAGGCATCGAGGTGCGCGACGAGGAGGCCATGCGCCGCGCCGGCGCCGCCATCCGCGCGCTCGGCGCGCCCGCCGTGCTGATCAAGGGCGGGCACCTGCCGGGCGAGGCGGTGATCGACCTGCTCGCCACCGCGGATGGCGTGGAACGCTTCGTCTCGCCTCGCATCGACACGCGCCACACCCACGGCACCGGCTGCACGCTGGCGAGCGCGATCGCCGCCGGCATCGCCCAGGGGTTGGCGCTGCGCGCGGCGGTTTCGCGCGCGCGGTCCTATGTGCGCGCGGCGATCGCGGCCGCGCCTGGCTACGGGCAGGGGCACGGGCCGCTGGATCACGCGGTGACGCTGGATCCGCATCGGGTCAATGCGCTGGGGCGGTGAAATAAGATTGGGGGGCGGAGTGAACTCCGCCCCCCAAGCCCCCCACCTCCTTTTTTTTGGCTACGGGGAAGCGTGGCGAGCGCCGTTCTCCACCCGACAACGGCGTGGCGCCTGAGAGTGCGGGAGGAGCTAGAACCAAGTAGCCAAAAAAAGGAGGGATGGGGTCTGGGGGTCGCGGCACTGCCGCGACGTGAAGCTCCCTTCCCCAGCTCTTTTTTACACTCCCTTCACACGCGCGCCTCACCATGATGGCGTGACCATCACCCTTTCCATGGTGCGCATGCTGTTCGGCGGCAGTGCGTCGGCGAGCGGCGACGCGGCCTCGGCCGTCGCGACGCTGCGCAAGGTCGCGGCCGAGGGCGCCGAGGCGAAGGGCGTCGCGGCCGAGGAGAAGGACCCCGTCACGCTCAGCGCCGTCTCGCAGTTCAAGAAGGCGCTGACGGATGCAAAGAGCCTCGATGCCGCGCTGGGCGATCCGCGCGTGCTCAAGGTGTTGCTCCCTGCGCTCGGCCTCGCGGATCAGACCGGCAATGCCGGCCTGGTGCGCAAGGCGCTGCTCGCCGACCCGACGGAAACCGACGGGTTGCTCGCCAATCTCGGCACCACCTGGAAGCAGGCGGCGGAGACCCTGAACCTGCGCGAAGGCGGCCTCGCCGCGCTGCAGGACGCGTCGATGCAGGCCACCGTCGTCAAGGGTTATGTCCAGTACCAGTACCGCCAGGGGCTCGACGAAACCCAGCCCGGCATGTCCGACGCGCTCTATTTCCTCGAGCAGGCCGGCAGCGCGGACGGCGTGTACGACATCCTCGGCAACACCGTGCTGCGGCGCGTGGTGACCGGCGCGCTGGGACTGCCGGCGCAGATCGCCATTCAGCCGGTGGAAACCCAGGCGCGCGCGATCACCTCGCGGCTGAAGCTCGAGGAGCTTCAGGATCCCGCGAGGCTGCGCAAGCTCGCGGAGCGCTACGTCATCGCCGCGGCCAACGACGCCGCGGCGCAATTCTCCGATACGCCGGACCTCGCCACCCTCTCGGTACAATTGCGCAGTTTCAAGGCATGACGCGAGCGCGCTAGCATCGCGCCATGACACGCCTGCCGCTCTACATCGTGGACGCCTTCGCCACGCGCGCCTTCGAAGGCAATCCCGCCGCCGTGGTGCCGCTCGAAACCTGGCTGCCGGATACGCGGATGCAGGCCATGGCGGCGGAGCACAACCTCTCCGAGACCGCCTTCGTCCTGCGTGAAGTGGATGGCTGGCGCCTGCGCTGGTTCACGCCGAAGGTGGAAGTCGAGCTCTGCGGCCACGCCACCCTCGCCACCGCCTTCGTGCTCGCGACCGAGCGCGGCGAGCGAGCGCCCTTCGCCTTTCATACGCGCTCCGGCGTTCTGACCGTATCGCGCGAGGGCGAGCGCTTCGTGCTCGACTTTCCCGCGCTGCGCGCCGAACGCGCGGAAGCGCCGTCCGGCCTCGCCGCGGCGCTTGGCGCCGCGCCGCGCGAGGTGCACCGCGCGCGCGACTGGATCTGCGTCATGGAAAGCCCCGAGCAGGTCGCCGCACTGACGCCGGACCACGCGGCGATCGCCGCGCTGCCGGGCAGCGAGCGCGTCATCGTCACCGCCGCGGGCGGGGAGGGGGCGGACATCACCAGCCGCTACTTCGCAATCAAGGCCGGCATTCCGGAAGACCCCGTCACCGGCACCGCGCATGTGCAGCTGGTGCCCTTCTGGGCGGCGCGGCTCGGCCGCAACACGCTCGTCTGCCGTCAGGCCAGCGCACGCGGCGGCACGCTGTGGTGCGAGCTCGCGGGCGAGCGCGTGCGCATGGGCGGGACGGCGGTGCTGTATGCGCGGGGGGAAGTGTTGCTGCCGTGAAGCGGCAACTTCGAGGTTGGACACTGGGGAGGGAGTGAACTCCCGCCCCGGACCCCTCCCTCCTTTTTCTGATCATTTGGCGCTTGGCGGCTCCCGCACTCTCCGGCGCCGCAACATTCGCGGGTGGCGCCGTGCGCTTGCCACACTCCCAAGTCGCCAAAAAAGGAGGGATGGGGTCTGGGGAAGGGAGTTCTTCTCCCTTCCCCAGCTCGTCCTCAATCCGCCCGCGCCCCCGAAGCCCGCACCAGCGGCCCCCAGGTCACGATCTCGTCCTGCACGTACCGGGCGAAGCGTTCCGGCGTCCATCCAGGCATCGGCGGCGTCCCGATCTCGTTGAACCGCGCCGCGACCGCGTTATCGCGCAGCGCGTGCTCCACCGCCGCGGCCATGCGGTTGACGATCGGGCGTGGCGTCGCCGCCGGCGCGAACAGGCCGAACCAGGAGTAGGCCTTGTATTCCGGCACCCCTGCTTCCGCCATGGTCGGCACATCCGGCATCAGCGGCGAGCGCTCTTCCGCGGTGACGAACAGGCAGCGCGCCTGGCCCGATTGATGATGCGGCAGCAGCAGGCCGTAGATGTCGTGCATGAATTGGATCTCGCCCGAGAGCAGCGCGGCGATGGTCTGCGAGCCGCTGCGATAGGGCACGTGCTCCGCCTGCGCGCCGATGCGGGCGAGGAAATTCGCGCAGGCGAGGTGCCCGGTCGCGCCGACGCCGTTGCTGCCGAACTGGTACTTGCCGGGATTGGCGCGCAGCGCGGCGATCAGCGCAGCGGCGTCGCGCACATCCCAGCCGCGCGTGCTGATGGCGAGGGTGAGCGGGACGTAGATGGTCGGCGCGACGGCGGCGAGGTCGCGCACCGGATCATAGGGCAGGTTGCGGTAGAGCGCCGCGGCGATGCCGGTGGAAGAGAGCGTCGCGTGCACGAAGGTGTAGCCATCGGGCGGCGATTTCGCGACGTGGTCGGTGCCGACCGTGCTGCCGCCGCCGGGGCGGTTGTCGATCACCAGCGGCTGGCCGAGGAACTCGCTGATCTTCGGCGCGAGGATGCGGATTGAGACATCGGTGCCGCCGCCGGGGCCGAAGGGCACGACGATGCGGATGGGCTGCGTCGGCCAATTGCCTTGGGCGCGCAGCACGGATGGCGCGAGAAGCCCGGCGGCGGTGAACGCCAGAAGCGAACGCCGGCCGGTGGCGGGCGATCCCGAGGAAGCACGCATGGGTGAGCCTTCCCTGTGTATGGACTTCCGTTGCTGGCTCTTCTTGGGTCGATGCGACCTTGCGGTGGGAGTGCCGCGATCAGCAAAGCATGCCGGGCGCGCCTTGCCTATTCCGCCGCGCGCAGCGGGCGGAGCTGCGGCAGCGCGCCGGCGATGCGCGCCCAGGCGGCGCGGACGTCCTCGCCCGTGCTGCCTTCGGCGGTGATCGCCGCCATCAGCTTGGTCTTGGCGAAGTGGCGCCAGTGCACCGGCAGGTCGGCGAGGATCGCCGTCAGCGCGTCATAGGCGTCGCGCGTCCAGATGCGCTCGAAGCCCTCGCGCTCCGGCCCGAAGTGGAAATGCGCCGTGCCGTGCTCGCCCGCGCGCGCGGCGCGCAGCTTCGCGGTGGCTGCGTCGTCCACCGCGCCATCGTGAATCACCACGCCGTAATCCGCTTCCGCGCTGGATTGCGAGACATAGCCGCAGACCACGTCGCGCAGCACGCGGTCCGGCTCGCGCGCGAGCGGATCGCCGCGCCCGCCGCCGCCCGGGGAGGCGATGCGGATGACATCGCCCGGATTGGCGCTGAAGGTGTCGATGTTGTTCAGCACCCGCTCATCCGGCCGACCCGGATTCAGCACCATGGTCGACGGCTTGCCCGCCTTGCCGCCCAGGATGCCCCAGGGCCGGAAGCGGCAGCGGTCGCGGTTGCGCGCGGTGATGCGCGTGTCGGGCGAGAACACCTCGAACTCCATCAAGGTCGCGAGCCCGCCGCGCCAGCGCCCCGCGCCGCCGGAATCGGGCGCGAGCCCGTAGCGCCGCATGCGGATCGGCACCTCGGCCTCGTTGATCTCGATCGGCGTGTTCTTGAGGTAGGCGGCGTCCGCGCCGGACCCGTTGGTGCCGTCGCCATGCGGCATGCCGCCGGCGCCGCCGACCACCGGGTTGATCGCGGCGATCAGCGCCTCGCCCGTGCGGTTGTCATGCGTCATGACATTGACGATGGAGCTCGATCCGGCGGGCCCGGCCGGCATGCGTTCCGGCACCGCAAGGCCGAAGGCCCCGAACACCAGGCTGCGCAGCCGCGCGCAGGTCAGGCTGCGCATGCCGACGGCGGCGGGGAAGGACGGGTTCACCACCGTGCCTTCAGGCAAGATGCAGGTGAAAGGCCGCGTGAGGCCGAAATTCAGCAGGATTGTGGGATCGAGCGTGTAGAGCACGTAGTACACGCCGACCAGCATCAGCGTGTGCCGCGGATTGCCGCCGGTCGGCACGTTGAGCGAGGCGGTGAGCTGCGGGTCGCTGCCGGTGAAGTCGAGGATCGCCTCCTCGCCGCGGATCCTGAGGTTCAATGCCAGCCGCACCGGGTTGCCGGTGGGGCCGTCCTCATCCGCGTAATCGGTGAAGAAGTAGTCTCCATCGGGGATCGATCGCAGCACGGCGCGCGCCTGGTGCTCGGCATAGTCCTGCAGATCGGCGAGGCCCTGGCGCAGCCTTTCGGCCCCGAATTTCGCGATCATATCGCGCACCTTGCGCTCGCCGGTGTTCACCGCGCCGACGAAGGCCTTGAGGTCGCCGAGATTCTGCTCCGGCTTGCGCACATTGGTGAGCATCACGCGCAGCAGCTCGTCGTTCAGCTCCCCGCGGCGATACAGCTTCGCGGGCGTGAAGCGGATGCCCTCCTGATGGATCTCGGTCAGCGCGCGTGAGAGGCTCGCCGGCACCGCCCCGCCCATGTCGGTGTTGTGGATATGGCCGCAGGCGAAGCAGAGCAGCTCGCCCTCATGGAAGATCGGCTTCCACAGATGCAGGTCCGGCGCATGGGTGGCGAGAAAGCCGGAATAGGGATCGTTGGTGAAGGCAATGTCGCCTTCCTCGTAGTCCGGGATCATCGCCATCGCGCGGCCGTAATCGAGGCCGGGATACCAGGTGGCGCCGAGATCCATCGGCACCGCGACGGTCTTGCCCGCACCGTCGGTCAGGCAGACGGTGAAGTCCTCGGTTTCCTTGACGAAGGTGGAATGCGCCGTGCGGTACAGCGTGTAGGCCATGTTCTCCGCCGCGGCGCGGCAATGATTGGCGAGAATCTGCAGGGTGACCTTATCGAGCGCCATCGGCCTCACTCCGCCAGCTCGAGGATGATGTTGCCGGTCTCGTCCACCGTCGCCGCGAAGCCGGGCGGGATGCAGGCGGTGCTGTCCTCCTGCGCTACCACGCAGGGGCCGGCGAAGCGGTGCCCGGCGCGAAAGCCGGCGCGGTCGTAGAGCGGCACCTCGTGCCAGGCGCCGTCGAAGAAGGCGCGCAGCACCTGCTCCGGCTGCGCCTCGCCCTCCGCCGGCTCCAGCGGGCGGAAACGCGGCTTCGGCGCGGCGCCGGCGATCACCAGCCGCAGATCCACGACCTGCACCGGCGCCCCGCGGTCGCAGAAGGCATAGGTGCCTTCATGCGCCGCGTGGAAGGCCTCGGCGATCGACGCCATGTCGCCGGCGGACACCCAGGCATCCTCCAGCGCGACCTCGATCTCGAAGGATTGCCCGCGATAGCGCATATCCGCGAACCAGGACGGCGTCGCCGCACCTTCGAAGCGCTGCTCCTCGCGCAGCCAGGCGAGGCCCTGCGCGCGCAGCGCCTCCGCCTCGCGCCGCAGCGCCGCCTCGCCGGACGTATCCGCATCCACGAACAGCGTGCGGATGAAGTCGTTCCGCACATCCGCGATCAGCCCGCCCAGCGCGCTCACCACGCCGGGCCGCGCCGGGATCAGCACGCGCCGCATCCCCAGCTCGCGCGCGAGGAAGCAGCCGAGCATCGGCCCCGCGCCGCCGAAGGTCAGCAGCGCGAAGTCGCGCGGGTCCACGCCATAGCGCGCCACCAGCTTGTTGACCTCGACGAACATGCCGGAGATGGCGATGCGGATGATCGCCTCCGCCGTCTGCTCCAGCCCGAGGCCGAGCCGCGCCGCGAGCCCGCCGATCGCCTCGCGCGCCAGCGCGACATCCGGCTGCAGCGCGCCATAGGCGAGCCGATGCTGGCCGATGAAGCCGCACACCGCGAAGGCGTCGGTGATGGTCGGCCGCACCCCGCCACGCCCATAGCAGGCCGGCCCGGGATCGGAGCCCGCGCTTTCCGGCCCCACTTTCAGCACGCCGAAGTCGTCCACCCAGGCGATCGAGCCGCCGCCATCGCCGATCGAGCTCACCGACACGGTCGGGATGTAGAGCGGCAGATCGCCGATCACCTCGCCCAGCCCGAATTGCGGCTTGCCCTCGATGATCAGCGCGACATCCGCGCTGGTGCCGCCGATATCGAGCGTGATCGCATTGCCGATCCCCGCCTCCCGCGCCACCCAGGACGCGCCCATGACGCCGGAGGCAGTGCCCGACAGCACCATGCCGACGCAGGCGCGCTTGCCGAGCTCCGCATCCATCACGCCGCCATTGGACTTGGTGATCAGCGGCCGCGCCGGCACGCCGCGCTCCGCGAGCCCACCGATCAACCGGTCCAGATAGTCGCGCACCTTGGGATGCACATAGCCGTTGATCAGCGCGGTCGTCGTGCGTTCGTACTCGCGGATCACCGGCCAGATCTCGCTCGAGCGGAACACGAAGAGCTCCGGCGCGAGCTTCCGCACCAGCGCCGCGGCCGCTTCCTCATGCATGGGATTGCGATAGGCGTTGAGGAACGAGATCACCACCCCGTCCACGCCCTTCGCCCGTGCCGCCGCGACGGCAGCGGCCACGGAAGTCTCGTCCAGCGCCACTTCCGCCGACCCGTCCGCCAGCATCCGCTCGCGCACCCCGAAGATGCGGTCGCGCGGCACCAGCGGCGCCCCGCGGCGCGAGAAAAGGCTGTAGGCCTGCGGCATGCGCAGCCGCGCGAGCTCCACCACATCCTCGAAATGCTCGGTGGCGAGCAGCGCCAGCACCGCGCCCTTGCGTTGGATGACGGTGTTGATGCCGACCGTGGTGCCATGCACGAAGCTGGTGATCTCCGCCGGCGCCGCGCCGTGCCGCGCCTCCAGCAGTTCCAGCCCGCGCAGCAGCTCGGCCCCCGGCGTCGCCGGCGTGGTCAGCACCTTGAGGCTGTGCAGCGCGCCGCTCGCCTCGTCCCACAGGCAGAAATCGATGAAGGTCCCGCCGATATCCACGCCCACGCGGTACCCCATGCCGGCTCCTCGTCTCGATGCCGGCCGCAGTATGGGCGGGGCTGGGCGGCGGTCGAGCGAAAAGCCATGCTAGGCCCATAACCGATGGTTATGCAGCCGGAGGCAAGCCGTGAACGCGCGCCAGCTCGAGATCTTCCACGCCGTGATGCGCTGCCGCACCATCACCGCGGCCGCCGATTTCCTCGGCATCTCGCAGCCCGCGGTCAGCAAGGCGATCCACGCCGCGGAGCAGCGCCTAGGCTTCAGCCTTCTCCAGCCCATCAAGGGCCGGCTCTACCCCACCCCGGAAGCCGAGATCCTGCTCGCCGACGCCGATCGCATCATGCGCGACCTCTCCGCCTTCCAGCGCCTCGCGGGCGAGGTGCGCAGCGGCCGCGCCGGCCTGGTCCGCATCGCCGCCTCCTCGAGCTGCGCGACGGCGCTGCTGCCGCAGGCGCTCGCGAAGTTCCGCGAAACGCACCCCGGTGTGCGCGTCGTCTCGCATCTTCTCCCCGCGGTCGGCGTCGCCGAGATGGTCGCGACCCGCCAGGTGGATCTCGGCCTCACCCTCTCGCCTGTGCAGGCGCCCGGCACCAAGCTGCGCAGCCTCGCCGCGATCGAGATGATCTGCCTGCTGCCGCAAGGCCACAAGCTGCTGGAGCGGCGCTTCCTGCGCATCGCCGATCTCGTGCCCTGGCCCTTGATCTCCTTCGGCTCCGACACGCATTTCGGCCGCGTGCTCGACGCCGCCTTCGAAGCGGCGGGCGCGAAGCGCGACATCGCGCTCGAGGTCACCAGCAGTCTCGTCGCCGCGTGCTATGTCCAGCGCAGCCTCGGCCTCGCCATCGTGGACAAGCTCGCGCGCCATCTCGGCGCACTCCCCTGGCGTGCGCTGCGTCCCGCCGTTCTGCTCCCCGTGAGCCTGGTGACGGAGGAGACGCAGGGCACCTCCCGCCTCGCCGCCGCGCTGATCTCGCTGCTGCAGGAGACCCTGGAAGCCGACGGTCGCGCCTTCACGCGCGGCCGCTAGTGCGCGGTTTCGTCGGAACTGGAATCAGGAGAAGGAGAAGTGGGGGCGGAGAGAACTCCGCCCCCACACCCCCACCTCCTTTTTTTGGCGACTTGGCGCTCGCGGCTCCCGCACTCTCAGGCGCCAAAGCGTTGTCGGGCTGAGAACGGCGCTCGCCACGCTGGGGGGCGGAGTTCATCTCCGCCCCCCAGCTAGCGCGGCTGCGTCCCCTGATCGCCGCCCGGCGCACCGGGCGGCCGGATCACCGGCGTGGTGTTCGGGTGCGGCACCGGCGCCGGCACCTGGATGCCGGAATCCATGCGCGGCGGGCTGATCACCGGCGGATGCTCGCCGGGCGGCGGCATTGGCCGTTCGATGCGTTCCGGCGGCGTCTGTCCCACCGGCGGCGGCGGCCCCGGCGGTGCGGGCGCCGGCGTGACGGGGGCGGGCTGTGCCGCCGCCGCCCCCGCCCAGGCGATCAGCGCCAGCGCGAGGCTAGCGTGCCGGCGCATCGGAGGCCTGGCTATGCGCGCCGCCCGGCCGCGACACGCCCGCGACCGCCTGGCCGGCCATCCGCGGCGGCTTGCCCACCGCGATATCCGCGATGGCGACGATCCCCACCAGCCGCTTGTCGCGATTGACCACCGGCAGGCGGCGCACCTGAATGTCGCCCATGTTGCGCGCGACATGCCCGATATCCTCGTCCTCGAAGCAGTAGCGGACCGCGTCGGTCATCACCTCGCGCACCGGCGTGTCCGGGCCGCGGCCCTGGGCGACGCCGCGGATCGCGATGTCGCGGTCGGTCACCATGCCGACCAGCCTGTCGCCATCGCTCACCGGGATCGCCCCGATGTCGCGCTCCGCCATGCTGCATGCGGCGTCGCGCAGGGTGGTGTCCGGACGGCAGGTATGGACATCGCGCGTCATCTTCTCGCGTACCAGCATCATCGTCCTCCGTGCCTGCGGCCCCGGCCGCGCTGTGCGCGCCAGGGCAGTACAGCGGTGTTAGCGCATCGCCGGTCGCGCGGTTGCGAGTGGAAGCACATCCATGCTGCCGCGCCGCTAGCGCCTTGGCAGCCTGCCGCCAGGCTGACAGCATCGCCGGCGCCGAAGGCTTGGGAGAGACGCATGGGGCCGCTCGCAGGCATGCGCGTGATCGAGATCGCGGGGATAGGCCCGGGACCGTTCTGCGCCATGATGCTCGCCGATCTCGGCGCCGAGGTGGTGCGGGTGGAACGGCCGGGCGCGGCGCCGCCGGGCCCGCATGACGTACTTTCCCGCGGCCGCGCCTTCGTCGCGCTCGATCTGAAATCGCCGCGTGGCCGCGATGCGCTGCTGCGCCTCGTGGAGCGTGCTGGTGCGCTGCTGGAAGGCTTCCGCCCCGGCGTGATGGAGCGGCTCGGCCTCGGGCCGGATGCGTGCCTCGCGCGCAACCCGAAGCTCGTCTATGGCCGCATGACCGGTTGGGGACAGGATGGGCCGCTCGCCCAGGCCGCGGGGCACGACATCAATTACATCGCGCTCGCCGGCGCGCTGTGGCCGATCGGGCGACGCGGCCAGCGCCCGGTTCCGCCGCTGAACCTGGTGGGGGATTTCGGCGGCGGCGGCATGCTGCTCGCCTGCGGCATGCTCGCGGCGCTGCTCGCGGTGGCGCGCGGCTGCGAGGGCCAGGTGGTGGACGCGGCGATGGTGGATGGAGCGGCGCTGCTGATGGCGCCGTTCTACGGGCTGCTGGCACAGGGGCGCTGGCGCAATGCGCGCGAGGCGAACCGGCTCGATGGCGCCTGCCCCTATTACGACACCTACGAATGCGCCGATGGCAAATGGGTCGCGGTGGGCGCGCTGGAGCTGCAATTCTTCGCGCTGCTGCTGGAGAGGCTCGGGCTCGACCCGGCGCGCTTCGCGGCGCGCGAGGATCCGGCGCGCTGGCCGGCGATCCGCGCCGAATTCGAAGCGGTGTTCCGCAGCCAGCCGCGCGATCACTGGGCAGCGCTGTTCGAAGGCAGCGATGCCTGCCTGGCGCCGGTGCTGGACCTCGAGGAAGCGCCGCGCCACGCGCACAACCTAGCGCGCGGCAGCTTCACGCCGCACCCCGCGCCGGCGCCGCGCTTTTCCGCCACGCCCACCGCACGCAGCCCGGCCGCCGGCGCAGCGGCGAGCGCGGCGCAGCTCGCCGCCTGGGGCCTCGCGCCCGGCGATCTCGAACCAGGATGATGCGATCCGCGCCGGCGGCCTCGCGGAGCGGCGGCGCGTCGGTCTAGGCTTCGCGCAAGCAACCCGGAGGGCGGCGTTCATGGATACCGGTGCGGCACGGCTGCGCCCTGCGCGCAGCGTGATGACGGCGGAGCACGAGCTGTTCCGCGCGCAGGTGCGCCGCTTCGTCGAGCGCGAGATCGCGCCGCATTACCGCCAATGGGAGAAGGACGGCATCGTGCCGCGCGCGGTGTGGCGCGCGGCGGGCGAGCACGGCCTGCTCTGCCCGACTCTCGCCGAGGAGCATGGCGGCGCCGGCGCCGATTTCGGCTATTCCGCCATGGTCATCGAGGAGCTCGCGCGCGCCGGCGCGCCGGGTGTCGCCTTCTCGCTGCATTCCGACATCGTGGTCCCCTATATCGAGGCGCTCGCCATCGAATCGCGCAAGCGCGACTGGCTGCCGCGCATGGCGCGCGGCGAGATGATCGGCGCCATCGCCATGACCGAGCCGGGCATGGGCAGCGACCTCAAGGCGATGCGCGCCACCGCGCGGCGCGAGGGCGACGAGTGGGTCATCAACGGCCAAAAGACCTTCATCAGCAACGGCCAGAACTGCGGGCTGGTGATCGTCGCCTGCAAGACGGATCCGGCGGCCGGCCGCAAGGGCATCAGCCTGATCTGCGTGGAGGAGGGCACGCCGGGCTTCACCAAGGGCCGCAACCTCGAGAAGATCGGGCTGCACGCGCAGGACACCTCCGAGCTGTTCTTCGACGAGGTGCGCGTGCCGGTGGAGAACCTGCTGGGCGAAGAGAATGCCGGCTTCTCCTACCTGATCCGCAACCTGCCGCAGGAGCGGCTGGTGATCGCGCTGCGTGCCGCCACCAGCATGGAGGTGATGCTGGAGCGCACCGTGACCTATGCGAAGGAGCGCAAGGCCTTCGGCCAGACGGTGTTCGACTTCCAGCACAACCGCTTCAAGCTTGCGGAGCAACAGGCCAACGCCACCATGTATCGCGTCTTCGCCGATCACTGCCTCGCGCTTCATTTGCGTGGCGAGCTGACGGTGGAGCTCGCGGCGACGGCCAAGCTGCTCGGCGCCGAGATGCTGAACAAGCTCCTCGACGATTGCCTGCAGATCCATGGCGGCTATGGCTACATGGCGGAGTACGAGATCGGCCGCGCCTGGACCGATGCGCGGGTGGCGCGGATCTATGGCGGCAGCTCGGAGGTGATGAAGGAGATCATCTCGCGGGCGCTGTGAGCGGCGCGGGGCGTTGACCCTGGGGCAACCACCTACCTGCGATCCTGCGCCGGAGGGCGCCGCGGACGCAGTCGGTGCGCTATAAGCGCCGCCACAGCCAGGGAGGCTAGACCAGGAATGACCATGCTCACGCGCCGCGCCGTGCTGGGCGCCGCTGCCGCGCTTGGCGCGGCGCCCGCGGTCCGCGCGCAGGACCGTTTCCCGAGCCGGCCGATCACCCTGATCGTGCCATTTCCTGCCGGCGGGTCCACCGATGTGCAGATGCGCGCGCTCGCCGAGGCGGCGACGCGCCGCTTCGGGCAGACCGTCATCATCGAGAACCGCCCGGGCGCCGGCAGCACACTCGGCGCCGCCGCCGCGGCGCGCGCACGGCCGGATGGCTACACGCTCGCGCAGCTGACGCTTCCGGCGATCCGCCTCGCCTACATCCAGCGCATGCCCTATGACCCGCGCAAGGATTTCACGCCGGTCATCCATCTCACCGGCTATCTCTTCGCGATCGCCGTGCGCGCGGACAGCCCCTACCGGAGCTGGCGCGACCTGGTCGAGGATGCCCGCCGGCGCCCGGGCGAGCTGCGCCTCGGCAACACCGGCGCCAATGGCACGCCGCACCTGACGCTCGTGGATCTCGCCGAGCGCGAGCGGCTGGAGGTGGTGCACGTGCCGTTCCGCGGCGAGGGCGACGCCATCCCGCAGCTGCTCGGCGGCCATATCGAGGCGGTCGCCGCCGGCTCCAACGCGGGCCAGCTGGTGGACGAAGGCAAGCTACGCTTCCTCAATGTGTGGACACGCGAGCGCTCCCGCCGCTGGCCCGATGTGCCGACGCTGGTCGAGCTCGGCTATGCCGACATGGTGGTGACCTCGCCCTACGGGCTGGTGGGGCCGGCAGGCATGGACCCGGCGCTGGTGCGCGTGCTGCATGACGGGCTGAAGGATGCGCTGTTCGACCCGCAGCATCGCGCGGTGCTGGAGCGGCTGGACCAGCCGCTCGAGTATCTCGGCAGCGCAGATTACGCGCGCTACCTCATCGAGACGATCGAGATGGAGCAGCGCCGCATCGACCGCATGGGGCTGCGGACGGGGTAGCGCGGAGAACTCCGTTCTCAGCCCGACAACGCTGCGGTGCCTGAGAGTGCGGGAGAAGCCAGAGCCAGAAGTCAAAAAAAGGAGAAATGGGGTCTGGGGAAGGGAGTTCATCTCCCTTCCCCAGCTCTTTCTCACACGACGCCGAAATCCGCGACGCTGAGCGAGCTGACGCCGTCGAGCCGCGCCAGCGCGACGGCGGCGCCGTCGCCCGAGCCGTCGGCATCGAACAGCAGCAGCCCGTCATCGGTGTCGAACACCAGGCGGTGGGCGGCGGCGGTGGCGACGCCGGCGGCGTTCTGGACGAAGTTGTCGGCGGTGACCTCACCGATGCCGAAGCGCGCGGATTTGAGCACGAGCGTGTCCTCGCCGCTGGTGAAGTCGAGGATGCGGTCGGCCGGGCTCTTCCCGTTCGGGACGGAGAAGCGGAACTGGTCCGCGCCGGCGCCGCCTTCCATTGTGTCGGCACCGAAGCCGCCGCGCAGCACGTCGTCCCCCGCGGCGCCGAGCAGCAGGTCGTCGCCGCCATGGCCGACCAGCACGTCGTCGCCGGCGCGGCCGCGCAGATCGTTGTCGGCTTCCCCGCCGGCGACGTGATCGCGGAAATCGGTGCCGATCACGTCCTCGATCACCGTCTCGTTGGTCAGCAGGGAGAGCGCCTGCTTCACGACGTCCACGATGTTTGCGCTGTTCTGCGCGAGGGAGACGACTGCGCCGAAGCCGAATTCGTTGACCACGTCCTGGTAGAAACCGGTGACGTCGGCGGTGGCGGCGAAGATCGGCACGATCCCGCGCGCCAGCAGCGCCTCGCGCAGCTGGTCGAGATCGGGATAGTCCTCGCCGGTCGAAGGCGGCGAGCCGTCCAGCTCGTTGTCGCCGTCATTGGGGGTGGTGATGCCCGCAGCGCGGCCATCGCCGGCGAGATGGCCGGTGGCATCGGTGAACAGCAGAACCGCCCGCGTGGTCCCGGGTTCCCAGCCCACCTCGACCGGGCGCTTGGCGATCTGCAGCAACGCCTCGAACTGCGATTCGGGGCCGTCATTGCCGCTCAGGATCCTGAGGCCGTCATAGGTGGCGACCACCGCCGCCGCATCGTCGGTGAGCGCGAGGTCGGTCCGATAGGCGTAGTCGCCGGACGAACCGAAGGGCGAGATCGGCTTGTCCACGAAGGAGGTGACGCCGATGCGGCTCTCCGGCTGGAAGTCGCGGACCGCGTCGATCACATCGGGGAGCAGGGCGCGGACCTTCTGGATGTCGTCGCCGAAGGAGCCCGAGAGATCCTGCGCGAAGACGAGATCGAGCGGCGCATCAGAAGTGTCGTCCGCCGCGAAGGTCACGGTGCGCCCGGCGATCGTGCCGCCGCTCTCCAGCGAAAGCCGCATCGGGCCGGTGGCGGCGGAGGCGTCGATGACGTCGTGGCCGAAGATGTCGGCGATGACGATTTCCGACACCACGCTGCCGTCGGCGCCCCCGGCGAAGACATAGGTGTCGTCGTCCTGTCCGCCGGAGAGCAGGTCGTGGCCGTCGCCCGCTACCAGCCGGTCGTCGCCGCCACTGCCGCGCAGCGTGTTGTCGCCCGCGCCGCCCGTCAGCACATCGCCGAAATCCGAGCCGATGGCGTTCTCGATGGAGATCAGCGTGTCGGTGAAATGCGCGGTGGTCGCGGTGCCTGCGGCGAGGTCCACCGTCACGCCGTTCGGGGTCCCGAAGCGCGCCGTGTCGATGCCCGCACCGCCGTCGAGCACGTCGTCGCCCTGGCCGCCGCCCAGCGTGTCGTCGCCCCCACCGCCGGCGAGGGTGTCGAGCCCCGCATGCCCCTTCAGCACGTCGTGGCCGCCGAGACCGGCGATGCTGTCGTTCTCCGCCGTCCCGATGAGGACGTCGTCCACACCGTCATTGCCGACGATGTTCGCCATGGCTCGCCTCCCCCAAGCTGCGCCTGCCGGTGGCGGCGTGCCGCCCCGGATGCCCGAGCGCGCCGCCAAATACGGCGCCGCGGGCGTGCCGGCCCGGCCTGCCGGACGAGGGCCGACAGGGGCCGGCACCCGATTGAGCCCAATCCCGCGCAGATTGGCGAGTGGCAAATTTACGAAGCTGCAAGGATGCGGCCGGCGCCGGATGGCCGGGCAGGACGATCCGCCATATCGTCGCGACGCTCCGGCCGACTCGCGGCCGGGATCTGCCACCCAGGAGAGTTGCGAAACGCCATGGCCATCGTCGCCGTCATCGGCGCCTTGATCCTGCTCTTCCTGGCCGGACGGCAGGGCGACCAGGGTGTGCGGCGCCTGCTCTACATCATCGCCGGCGGGGCGGGGGCGCTCGCGCTCTACCTCATCCTGTTCGAGCCGGACCTCGCGTGGGACATGCGGTCGGTCGGGCGGCTCGTCGGCCGCTTCGCGGGGCACGGGCTGCGCGAGATGCTGCGTTGAGGCGCGAAGGGCGGAGAGGGTGGGATTCGAACCCACGGTAGGGGGTAACCCTACAACGGTTTTCGAGACCGCCCCGATCGACCACTCCGGCACCTCTCCGGGGAGGCGCCCTATACGGGCTCGCCCGCATCCGCGCAACGCCGCCCCGGCGCAGCTCCGCGTTGACGCAACCACCCCTCGCCGCTATATCCCCCGCCTTCTCCGGCGGTGCCTTGGCGCCGCCGGCGGCTGTTCATGGCCGCGACACCCAAGCTTGGCGGAAGCCAGGGCCCGAACACACCAGCACGACCCGACGAAGGGCAGCATGACCTACGCAGTGATCCGCACCGGCGGCAAGCAGTACCGCGTCACCCCCAACGCCGTGCTCGCCGTCGAGAAGCTGGAGGCCGAGCCCGGCTCCACCATCACCTTCAACGACGTGCTGGCGGTCGCCACCGAGGCCGGGCTGACCCTTGGCGCCCCCGTCGTCGCCGGCGCCTCCGTCACCGCCACCGTGCTCGAGCAGAAGCGCGCCGAGAAGGTCATCATCTTCAAGAAGCGCCGCCGCCAGAACAGCCGGCGCAAGAACGGCCACCGCCAGCCGCTTACGCTGCTGCGCGTCGCCGAGATCCGCGCCGTCTGAGGCAGAGGAGAACCGAGAGATGGCACACAAGAAGGCAGGCGGCTCCTCCCGCAACGGCCGCGATTCCGCCGGCAAGCGCCTCGGCGTGAAGCTGTTCGGCGGCCAGGCGGTGAAGGCCGGCAACATCATCGTGACGCAGCGCGGCACCAAGATGATCGCCGGCCACAACGTCTATGCCGGCCGCACCCACTCGCTGCACGCCGCGGTGGACGGCCGCGTGAAGTTCACCCGCCGCGCCGAGGGGCGCGTGCATGTCTCGGTGGAGCCGGCGGCGCAGGCCGCCGAGTAGCCCCGCCCGACACGGCAGAAGCGCCGCGGGGGTCCTTCGGGGCCCCCGTTCGCGTTTCACCGGGGCGCGTTTGCGGAATCCGCGATGAAGTTCCTCGACGAAGCGAAGGTCTGGGTGAAGGCGGGCGATGGCGGCGACGGCGTCGTCGCCTTCCGCCGCGAGAAATACATCGAGTTCGGCGGCCCGGACGGCGGCAATGGCGGCAAGGGCGGCGACGTCGTCGTCGAAGCGGTCGACGGCCTCAACACCCTGATCGACTACCGCTACGCGCAGCACTTCAAGGCGCGCAAGGGCTGCAACGGCGCCGGCTCCGACCGCACCGGCGCCGCCTCCGAGGATGTCGTCCTCAAGGTCCCCATCGGCACCCAGATCTTCGCCGAGGACAAGGAAACGCTCCTCGCCGACCTCGATGCCCCCGCCAAGCGCGTGGTCATCGCGCGCGGCGGCGATGGCGGCTTCGGCAACGCGCATTACAAGTCAAGCACGAACCGCGCCCCGCGCCGCGCCGACAAGGGCTGGCCCGGCGAGGAGCGCTGGCTGTGGCTGCGCCTCAAGCTGATCGCCGATGCCGGGCTGGTTGGCCTGCCGAATGCCGGCAAGTCCACCTTCCTCGCCGCGGTCTCCGCCGCGCGCCCCAAGATCGCCGACTACCCTTTCACCACCCTCCACCCGCAGCTCGGCGTGGTGCGCCTCAACGCCAGCGAGGAATTCGTCCTCGCCGACATCCCCGGCCTGATCGAGGGCGCGCATGAGGGCGCCGGCCTCGGCGACCGCTTCCTCGGCCACATCGAGCGCTGCGCCGTCGTCCTCCATCTGGTCGACGGTACCCAGCCCGACCCCGCCGCCGCCTACCGCACCGTGCGCGAGGAGCTCGCGGGGTACGGTTATGGCCTCGCCGACAAGCCGGAACTCGTCGCCCTCAACAAGGCCGACGCCATGACGCCCCAGGCCCGCACCGCGCGCCTCAAGGCGCTGGAGCGCGCTGCGGGGAAACCCGTGGCGCTGGTGTCGGGCGCGAGCGGGGAAGGGGTCCCCACCCTGCTGCGCCAGCTCTCCGACATCATCACCCGCCAAGGCGCGCAAGCGGCCTGAGGAAGAACTGGGGAAGGGAGATGAACTCCCTTCCCCAGACCCCATCCCTCCTTTTTTTGGCGACTTGGCGCTTGCGGCTCCCGCACTCTCAGGCGCCGCAGCGTTGTCGGGCCGAGAACGGCGTTCTCCACGCTTCCCCGTAGCCAAAAAAAGGAGGTGGGGGGTTTGGGGGGCGGAGTTCACTCCGCCCCCCAACCTTTTCTCCCGCACGATCTTGGCCCCCTGGTGATACGCTCCACCGCGGAGACCATCCTTGCCCCCGCCGCCGCCGCTCGGCCTCGATGCCGCCCGCCGTCTGCTGAATCGTGCCGGCTATGGCCCGCGCCCCGGGGAGCTTGCCGCCGCCGCCCGCCTCGCCTTGCCGGACTGGCTCGAGCGTCAGCTCGCCCTGCCGGCGGAGGAGCCTGCAGTCGCCGCCCATCTCGCCGGCCTGACCCTGCCCGTCCGCTATGTCGCCGGCCCCGGCGAGCAGATGGTGGACGAGCAGCGCGGCCTCGACAGCCTCGCGCAACCCGCCGCCTATCGCTGGGCGCTCGCCGATTTCCGCCGTCCGATCCCCTTCGCCGAGCGCGAGCGCCCGCGCGTCGAGACCGTCGCCGCCACCATCGCCCGCAAATCGGTGGTGGAGGCCGTGCTGCGCGAGCGCATGGTCGAGTTCTGGCACGACCACTTCGCCGTTTCGACCCAGGCCGGCGCCTTCGTCTTCGCCATGCTGCCGGACCATGACCGGCTGATTCGCGCGCACGCCCTCGGCAATTTCACCGCCCTGCTGGAAGCCAGCGCGACCAGCCCGGCGATGCTCGCCTATCTCAACAACCGCAGCTCGCGTGCCGGTGCGCCCAACGAGAACTACGCCCGCGAGCTCATGGAGCTGCACACGCTGGGCCGCGACGCCTATGCCGCCGGCGCCAGGACCTGGCGCGAAATCCCCGGCGCCGCCGAGGGCCGCCCGCAGGGCTATCACGACGGCGATGTGTGGGAGGCGGCGCGCGCCTTCACCGGCTGGACGCTCGCCGCCGGCCAGCGCGTGGATGCCGGCCTGACCCTGCCGGCCAGCGGCGCCTTCGCCTATGTCGAGAAATGGCATGACGGCTACCAGAAGCGCGTGCTGGGGCAGGAGCTGCCGCCCTTCGCTCCGGCCATGGCGGATGGCCGCCAGGTGCTCGCCGCCTGCGCCCGCCATCCGGCGACGGCGCGGCATCTCTGCACCAAGCTCGCCCGCTTCCTGATCGGCGATCCGCCGCCGCCGGCCGCGGTGGCGCGCGGCATCGCCGCCTTCGCCCGCCACGCGGAGGCCGCGGACCAGATCGCCCGCACCCTGCGCGCAATGCTGGACGGGCCGGAGATCCTGGGCCCCGCCGCCGGCCGCGTGCGGCGCCCGCTGGATGCGGTGGCGGCGGCCTCGCGCGCCCTCGGCATCCGCCTCGCCCCGACCCCGCCGCTGATGAGCAACATGCTGCTGGCCGGCCAGCTGCCCTTCGCCTGGCCGGCGCCGGACGGCCAGCCGGTGGCGGGCGACACCTATCTCGGCGCCACCGCGCTGCGCGCCCGCTGGGGCCTGCTCTCGGCGCTCGCCATCAATGCCTGGGGTACCGGTGCCTCGACTCTCTATGCCGGGCTGATCGGGCAGGAGGTCCGCGATGCCGCCCTCGCCCTCGCCGCGCCCATGCTGGATGCGCGCGCGGCGCGGCCGGTCGCCGACACCATCGCCGCCACCTGGGCGCGCCGCGGCGGTGCCCCGCGCATTGCCACCACCGGGGAGGCCGCCGGCATCGCCGGCTGGCTCCTCTGCGCCCCGGCCTTCCAGACGACATGAGGGGGAGGGTGCCATGAGGGCGCAACCCGGCCGCCTCGCCCCGCGACCCGCGACCCGCGGGAACACCATCGCTCGGCACGGCTCATCCGCCTCCGCGGGATGTGGGGGTCGGTCCCCATGACGGCGCCGAACCGCCGCGCCCCGCGCTGTCCGCTCGGCGGGTTGCCGGCCGACCGGCCGCGCGGTGCGCGCCACGACATCACCGGGACCGCGCCATGATCGCCCAGCTCGGACGCCGCGCCCTGCTCCGCACCGGGCTCGCCGCCGCCGCCGGCCCCGCGCTCCGCGGCCTCGCCTTCGCCGCGCCGGAAGGCGCCCCGGAAGGCGCCCCGCTGCTCATCCTCGTCTTCCTGCGCGGCGGCATGGACGGGCTGAACTTCCTCTCTCCCGCCGACGACGCCGCCTTCGTCGCCATGCGCAACGCCGATCTCCGCGTCCGCGCCGAAGGCCCCGCCGCCGGCCACCGCCTCGACGCCAGCCCCGCCGCGGATTTCCGCCTCCACCGCGAGGCCGCCCCGCTCGCCGCCATCTGGCGCGAGCGCCGCATGGCGATCTGGCCCGCCGCCGGCCTGCCCGAGCCGACCCGCAGCCATTTCGAGGCGCAGGCCATGATGGCCGCCGGCCAGGGCTCCCGCCGCGAGGCCCGCGCCCAGCGCGGCTGGCTCGGCGCCTGGGCCGAGGCCCTTTCCGCCCGCCTGCCGCCAACCCCAGGGCCCCGCACCCTCGCCGGCCAGACCCTGCCGCCCGCCGAGCTGCGCGGCGCGCCCCACGCCGTCGCCCTCGGCACCCTCGCCGGCGGCCTCGCCCTGCCTGGCGGCCCGACCGGCACGGCCATGCTGGCAGCCCTCTACGCCACCGGCACCGACCCCGTCAGCCGCGCCGGCCGCGAGGCGATCACCGATATGCGCTTCCTCGACCGCGCCCTGCCGCGCGACGCCGCCGGCCACATCCCGCCCTACGCCGCGGCGAACGGCGCCGATTACGGCGGCGCCGGCAATTTCGGCCAGGCGCTCGCCACCATCGCCCAGGTCGCCCGGCTGCAGCCCGGCCTGGTCGCCGCCGCCGCGGACCTCGGCGGCTGGGACACCCATGAAGGCCAGGCGAACCGCTTCACCAACCAGCTCCGCACCCTCTCCCGCGGCCTCGCCGCGCTCGACCGCGACCTCGCCGACCTGCCGCGCCGCTGGACCATGCTGGTCGCCAGCGAATTCGGCCGCCGGCTCCGCAGCAACGCAAGCGGCGGCACCGACCACGGCCGCGCGGGGACGATCCTCGCGTTCGGCCGCGGGGGGCGTCTGGGAGGCCATTTCGGCGCCTGGCCGGGCCTGGCGCCGGACCAGCTCGAGGACGGCGTGGATCTGCGCGTGGCAGAGGACTACCGCGGGGTGTTCCGGGCGGTGATGGCGGATCTGGCGGGAAGCGCGGTGCTGTAGGAAAAGAGCTGGGGAAGGGAGATGAACTCCCTTCCCCAGACCCCATCCCTCCTTTTTTTGGATACTTGGCGCGGGTGGCCTAGGCACGCTCCGCCGCCAGGCCGTTGTCGCGTGGAGAACGGCGCGCGGTCAAAGGACTGCGGCGGCGGCAATCTGGAGCGCCCGCCCGGTGATGTTCGAGACCGCCTGCTCCAGCCCGATCTTGGCCACCCGCGCCGCGAGGCTTTCAGCGGAGGGCTTGCGGGCGCTGTGAGCCATCACCGGGTGCGGCACCTCGCCTTCCACCGGCGCCCGGGAGAAGCGCTCGAGCGCCCGCATGACGGACTTCCTGGACGCCGCGGAACCGTCGTGGACGACCGTCAGGCTCCCCGTCACAGGGCTGGCGCGCACGGAGCGGATGCCGGGCAGATCCGACAGGCACGCCTCGGCGGCCGCGCAGGCAGCGGCGTCTCCCTTCAAGGTGGCGGCCTCGAGCCGGATGCGGCCCGGTACTTCGTGCATGACATGAAAGACCGGGTCGGGCGGCGTCCACACCACCCCGCCGCGGAAGCTGCCGCGTGCGGCGATCCGGGCCACCCGCGTGGCCTCGATCTCCTCGTGCGAGATGCCCTCGAGCTCGGCCCGTGCGAGCAGGACGTCGATGACATTGGCGTAGTCCAGGGCGCGCGGGGGCCCCGCGCGCAGATCCCTGAGATCCAGCTCGACCCGGTCGTCGAGCAGGGCGACCAATCTCTTCGGATCCGTCTCCGTCCTCAGGGAGCCCGCGGCCACGTGCTCCTCGAGCTGGTCTCGGACGATCTTCTCCGCCTTCGCCGCCATGTTGCCCGCTCCCTTCCGCGACGGATTTGGCACCGTCGCACGCGCCATGCGAGCAGAACGCCCCCCGGCGTCGACGCGCTCTCAGGCGCCTCGCCGTCAACGGGTTCAGCGCCACCCCCGCCCACCCTTCCCAAATCACCAAAAAAAGGAGGTGGGGGGTCCGGGGGGGTCGCGGCACTGCCGCGACGTGAACTCCGCCCCCCGGCTCTACCAGCGCTCCCCAGCGTGCTAAGCGCCCACCCCACTATGACTTCCAACGGCACTCTCCTCGCCAACACACGGCGCATCGTGGTGAAGATCGGTTCCGCCCTCGTGGTGGACGAGCGTAGCGCCGCCCCGCGCGAGGCCTGGCTCGCCTCCGTCGCCGAGGATGTCGCCGCGCTCCGCGCCCGCGGCGCCGAAGTCGTGCTGGTCTCCTCCGGCGCCATCGCGCTGGCGCGGCGCGCGCTCGGCCTCACCCGCAAGGCGCTGCGGCTCGAGGAGAAGCAGGCCGCCGCCGCGGTCGGCCAGATCCGCCTCGCCGGCGCCTGGCAGCAGGCGCTCGCCGCGCACGGCCTGAACGCCGCGCAGCTCCTCCTCACCCTGGAGGACTCGGAAGACCGCCGCCGCTACCTCAATGCGCGCGCGACGATCTCCACCCTGCTCGCGCTCGGCGTGGTGCCGGTGATCAACGAGAACGACACCGTCGCCACCACCGAGATCCGCTTCGGCGACAATGACCGCCTCGCCGCGCGCGTCGCCGAGATGATCGCCGCCGACGCGCTGGTGCTGCTCTCCGACATCGACGGCCTCTACACCGCCGATCCGCGCAAGGACCCCACAGCGCGCCACCTGCCGGTGATCGAGCGCCTCACCGACGAGATCGTGGCGATGGGCGGCGATCCGCCGCCCGGCTATTCCTCCGGTGGCATGCGCACCAAGCTGATCGCCGCGCGCATCGCGACCGGCGCCGGCTGCGCCATGGCGATCGCGCTCGGCAAGACCGCGCATCCGCTGCGCGCGATCGAGGCGGGGGCGCGCTGTTCCTGGTTCCTGGCGACGCCGGAAGGGCGCTCGGCGCGCAAGCGCTGGATCGCGGGCAGCCTGGCACCGCTCGGCACGCTCGTCGTGGACGCCGGCGCGGCGCGGGCGCTGGCACGCGGCTCCTCGCTGCTGCCGGCGGGCGTCCGCGCGGTCACCGGGAATTTCGGCCGCGGCGATCCGGTGAGCATCGCCGACGATGGCGGCCGCGAGCTCGCGCGCGGCCTCTCGGCCTATGACGCGGAGTCGGCGCGGCTCATCGCCGGCCACCGCAGCGAGGAGCTGGAGGCGATCCTCGGCTGGCGCGGCCGCGACGAGCTCGTCCACCGCGACGACCTGGTGCTGCTGTGACGGCGGAGCGGACATGCCGCCGGCGCGCGCAGCGAAGGTGAAAGCCGCGGCGATGCCGCGCGCCCGGGGCGGAAGCGGTCGGTGTCGGTATCGGCTGGCGCGGCGGCGGCGCGGCACGTCTCGATCCCGGCGCTGCACCGCACCGCCCGGCGGCACCGGCGGCGAGCTTCCGCGACGCGCCAGTCTTCCGGTCGGCGGCCGCATCCTGCCGTGCCGGCACGCCCGGTAGGCTCACTCCTTCACCGCCGCCGTCACCAGTCCGGACACGATCGACACCACGATCGCGCCGAACAGCGCCGCCCAGAAGCCGCTGATCGTGAAGCCCGGCAGCATCGCCGCCACCAGCCCGAGCATCGCCGCATTCACCACCAGCAGGAACAGGCCGAAGGTGAGAATGGTAATCGGTAGCGACAGGATCACCGCGACCGGCCGCAGGATCGCGTTGACCAGCCCGAGCAGCACGGCGGCGAGCAGCAGCGTGCCGAGTCCGCGTGCCTCCACGCCCGGCACGATGGCGACCGCGACCCACAATGCGAGTGCGGTGATGCCGGTGTGCAGAAGAAAACGCCCCATGTCCTTGCCTCGATACTTGCCCGCTTGAGGATTCTCGCCCCGGACGTGCAGGAGGAAAATCACCCCGCGTCCGGGTTGCAGAACGAAAATTTGCCAGCTCCGCATCGGATTTTCTCACGCCCGCGCGCGGACGTCCTATGCTGGGTTGCCGCTTCCAGCCAAAGCGCCTCCCCCGACGCAAGGCGGCGCCGGTCGGAAGCCGGGCCAGAATGCAAGAAGAGAATGGGAGGAGGCCATGCGGCTCGAAGTGGACGGAGACCGGGCACCCGCAAGGTTGCGGGAGGCGGCTATACAAATCGCCCAGTTGTTCCTCGGCCTCTCCTTGCGCCGGCTGGCGCCGTTTCAGGGTGACCTCCACAAGGCGGTGATCGCGCATGCGGTGGCGATGAACGGCTTGCGCCGGCTGATCGCGAATCCGACGCAGCTCGAGAGTTTCGCCGATATCCGCCAGGAATTGCCGCTCGACATGCTGGTGCCGAGCTCGGCGCTCTCGATCGCCGAGGCCACTGGCATGCCGCGCGAGACGGTGCGGCGCAAGCTCAAGGAGATGGTCGCCGACCGCATCCTCATGGAGGATGAGCGCGGCGGCTACATCTTCCGCGCCTCGACCATGGAGATGGGCATGCTTGCCGAGGTGCTGACGCGCGATCTCGGCGAGCTTGCCGAGCGGGTGAACGCGCTGGTCGCCGCCGGCATCCTGAAGCCGGGCGACTAGAAGAAGAAAGCCCGGGAACCGAGCTCTCGTCACGGCAATGCGGTGCCTCCCGCACTCTCGGGCGCCGCAGCGTTGTCGGGCCAAGAACGGCGCTCGCCACGCTTCCCCGTAGCCAAAAGAAGGAGGAGGGGGGTCTGGGGGGGCGCGGCACTGCCGCGACGTGAACTCCGCCCCCCAGCCTTGTCTCAATCACGCGGCAACGCCGTTCAGAAAGTCGCGCGCGCGCCGAGGATCAGGCTGCGCCCGGGGATGACGAAGCCGTTCGCCGGCTCGAAGCGCGTGTTCGTCAGGTTGCGCCCTTCGACGAAGAGCGCGACCCGTTCCAGCGCCTGCCAGCTGCCGGTGAGGTTCAGCACCGTCCCCGGCTTGTTGTACTGCGCCGTCGCGTTCGGCGTGCCGTCATTCGCGTAGGATGCGAAGGGCCCTTCCAGGCTGCGCCCGGTGAACAGGATCTCCGGCGCGATCACCACCTCCGGCACCGGCGCGAAGCGCAGGATCAGGCTCGCCACGTTCTTCGGCCGGCGCGGCAGCGGCTGGTCGGTCGCGGCGTCGCGCGCCTCGGTGATGGTCCAGGCGGCGGTGGCGCTCAGCCAGCGCGCCGGCCGCAGTGTCAGGCCGAGCTCGACGCCCTGGATCTTCGCGCGGTCCACGTTCTCGAGCGTCGAGAAGCCGGCGTCGAAATTGATCAGGTCGCGGATGCGCGTGTTGAAATAGGTGGCCGACACTGTCGCCCAGCGCGCGATGTCGGTCTCGACGCCGACATCCCAGGCGAAGGCGCGCTCGGGGCGCAGGTCCGGGTTGCCGCGGAAGATCGTGCCGGTCACGCCGAAGCGCTGGAACAGCGACGGCGCCTTGAATGCCGTCCCGGCGGAAGCGCGCAGCCGGGACGCGATCTCCGGCAGGGCGAGCACTGCGCCGAGCCGCCAGGTGGTCGCGTCGTCGAACCCCGACGGCGCGTCATGGCGCAGGCCCGCCGAGAGATCGAGCCGCTCGAACAGCCGGAACTGCACCCCGGCATGCAGCCCGGTGTTGCGCTGCGTCGCGTTCACCGTGGTGGCGAAGGGCGGGTTGCCGGAGACGCTGTCGGCATTCTCCTGCTCATGGGTGACGCCGAAGGTGAAGGCGAGGTCCTGCACGGCGCCGAAGCTGCCGGCGCGCAGCGTGTTGCCCCAGTCCAGCACGCTGCGCCGCCCGCGATAGAGATCATAGGTCGAGCCGGCATTCAGGCTGTCGGGAAGATCGCTGTAGCGGCGCCGGCTTTCGGTGACCGAAGCGCGCAGACCGGTGGTCCAGGCGCCGCCGAACAGCGCGGTCTCGGCGCGCAGCGCGCCGAACCACAGCCGGTCCTGGCCGGTGAAATTCGGGTCGTCGTTCGGGACGTTGTCGAGGCCGGTCGTGTTCTCGCGCCAGCGCAGCCAGCCTTCGATCCGCGTCTCCCCGAGCACGCTGCCCGGCGCGGTCTCGCCGAAGCGCCCGCCGAGCCGCGCGCTGCCCAGCACGCCGCGGAACCCGTCGCGCTCGCCCATGTTGCTGGTGAAGCGCGGCGGCGTGACGTTGGATCCGCGCGTCGACAGCGTCTCGCCCGCCACCATCCAGTCCCACGCGCCGGCATTGCCCGCCGCCCCGGCGATCGCCCGCAGCGTCCGCTGCGTCCCCCCGGCGAGCTCGCCGAAGGGCACGAAGGCACGCCCCGCCGGCGCATGCCGCGTCACCAGGTTCACCACGCCGCCCAGCGCGCCGGAGCCGTACATCGCCGAGGCCGGCCCGCGCACCACCTCGATGCGCTCGATGTCGCCGAGCAATTCCTGCCCGAAATCGAACGCCCCGTTCGGATCGGACGGATCGTTCAGCGGCACCCCGTCGAGCAGCACCAGGACGTGGCGGGAGGCGGTGCCGCGCAGGAAGCCGCTCGCCTGCTGCCCCAGCCCGCCGAGCTGCACGAGATGGAAGCCCGGCACCGCCGCCAGCGCATCGGCGAGGCTGACATAGCCGCGCTCCTGGATGTCCTGCCGGGTGATGACCGTCACCGCCGCGGGGATGCGCGCCGCCGGCGTCGGGATGCGCGTCGCGGTGACGACAGTGTCGGGGATCGCCTGCTGCGCCTCGACGGCGAGGGGAAACAGCAGGGCAAGCAAGATCAGCGGCCGGGATCGCATCCGGGGCCTCCAGCACGGGTCGCGTCGCGCCCCGCCTGGCGGCGGGGCAGGGATGGCGTCGTGCTCGCATCCGGAGGGGGCGGCCGCCCCCTTGATGCCCGTTGCGCCGGTGCTCCCCGCCCGGCACGCGCGAGACAACTCTGCGCCGGCCGGTCTCCTGGCTCGCGACGCGGCTTCCGCCGCGGATCCCCGCCTTCTCGCGCAGCCGCGCAATGGCCTCGGGGGACCCTTCGTCGCCTACAGTTGCGGGGGCAGCCGCGGCCTGGCGGGGCGGGGCCCCGTCTCGCGCGTTCCCGTTTCAGCCCTTGCGGGCCACCGGCGCATGGCGCGGAGCTATAACGGATTTGTTGGCGGCGTGAAGGTGGCGGCGTGAAGGTGGCGGCGTGAAGCCTGGGATCAGAAGATCCAGGAAAACGCGGAAACGCCGAGCCAGCAGATCACGCCCAGCACCACGGTCGCGAAGAGGTTGCCGAGCGCCGTCAGCACGATGCCGATGCCGGTCACCCGGCTGTCGTGCTCCACCACGCCGAGCGACATCACGATGGTGCCGAAGGCGGGCGGCCCGTTGGTGCCGGGCCCGGGCAGGATCAGCATCAGCGCCGCATAGGCGGTGAGCCAGCCGACCAGCCGGTCCCCGAGCGGGGAGGTGAAGGGGCCGCGGCGCGGCCTGACCCAGCGCTCCACCCGGCCCAGCGCCTTGGAGGAGGCGGTGGAGAGCCGCAGCAGATCGGTCCGCCGGATGCTCTGGCGAGCGAGGAAGCGCGGCAGGCGCGGGGTGCGCCAGCCGAGGCCCATCTGGATGCCGAGGATCAGCATCGGCGTGCCGAACACGCTCGCCATGCCGGGCAGCAGGGAGGGCAGGCAGAGAAGCAGGATGAGCAGCCCGAAGGCGCGGTCCCCGAACACCGTGGCCATCTGCCCCAGGGTGATGCGCTCCCCGGGGCAGTGCGCGGCCACTTCCGCGACGAGACGGGAGATCGGCGCGCCGGCATGGGGCTCCGGGTTCCCGGGGCTCAATGGCTGGAGCATCTGCGCCGCAAGCGGCGCCGTTTCCACGTTCCCGTCCATGTACGGCGCTCTGGCCCTTCGTCCCTGTTACGCACCGATCCGCCGGCCCGAAGGCCTTAGCGGGCAAATCTGCAACACTTCGTGAAGCCACCCAGTGAGGCCGCCAGCCCTCTTGCGCGGGGCATCGCGGGATAAGGAGACATCCTAACCGGTCCCAAGCGATGCGGCAGTGTATTTTTTTCTGACATTATCCGGTCATGACATAGGTGGGCTGGGACAGCTCGGGCGGGCTCGGCTCAGCGCCCGGCGAAGCGCGGCTTGCGCTTCTCCATGAAGGCGCGGCGGCCCTCGGCATAGTCGGCGCTGTCGAAGCAGGCGCCCATCGCCGCCTGCAAGGCGGCCATGTCGCGGTCCCTCTCGTCGGCGAGCACCGCCTGCACCGTGCGCTTGTTGGCATAGAGGGAGAGCGGGGCATTGCCCGCCAGGGTGGCGGTCAGCGCCGCCACCTCGTCGGCCAGGCGCTCGGCCGGCACCACCTTGTTGACGAGGCCCATGCGCAGCGCCTCGGCGGCGGGGAAGCGCTCGCCGGTCATCAGGATCATGTGCGCGTTGGCCGGCCCGACGAGCTGCACCAGGTGGCGCACCATGTCGAAGCCGTAGGCGATGCCGAGCTTGGCCGCGGGAATGCCGAACTGGCTGTCCTCGGCGGCGATGCGGATGTCGCAGGACATCGCGATCCCGAGGCCGCCGCCCATGCAGAAGCCGCGGATCTGGCCGATCACCGGCTTGGGAAAGCCGGCGAGCCGGAGCCGGCCGCCCGCCGTCTGCCGGCCGTATTCCTTCTGGGCCTCGGCGTCGCTGCGGGTCTTCTCGAACTGGCTGATGTCGGCGCCCGAGACGAAGGCCTTGTCGCCGGCGCCTTGCAGCACGACGCAGCGCACGCTCGCGTCCGCCTCGAAGGCGTCGAGGGCCCGCGCCATGCCGTCCCACATGGCGATCGACATCGCGTTGCGCTTCTCGGGCTGGTTGAAGGTGATGCGCCCGACCTCGTTCCCGGCCTCCGCCAGGATCTTCCCATCGGCGAATTCCATGATCAGCTTTCCGAGATGACGCCGAGCGAGCGGAGCTGCGCGATCTCGCCCTCCGTGTAGCCGGCCTGTTGCAGGATCTCCGCCGAGTGCTCGCCGAGCCGCGGCGGCACGCGCCGCACGCCGCTCTCGATGCCCTCGATGTTGATGGCGCTCGCGACGAGATGCGTGGCGCCGCGCTTCGGGTGCTGCATCGGCAGCGCCATGCCGAGATGCCGCACCTGCGGATCGGCGAAGACCTGCTCCACGGTATTGATCGGGCCGCAGGGAATGCCGATGCGTTCCAGGAGATCGATCCAGTATTCCGATGGCCTGGTCCTGGTGACCTCGGCGATGGTCGCATTGACCCGCGCGCGATCCGCCGAGCGCCCCTTGAGCGTCTTCCACGCCTCGACCTCGAGCCATTCCGGATGGCCCGCGGCCTCGGCGAATTGTGCCCACATCTTGGCGCTGGAGGCGGCGATGTTGATCGGCTTGTCGGCGGTGGGGAACACGCCCATCGGGATGTTCACCGGGTGGTCGTTGCCGGCCTGGCCCGGCACCTCGCCATCCATCAGGTAGCGCGCCGCCTGCAGGTCCAGCATGAACACCATCGCCTCGAGCAGCGAAGTGTGCACATAGCGCCCGCGGCCGGTGCGCGCGCGCTCATGAAGCGCGATCATGACGGCGAGTGCCAGCAGGTTGCCGGCGGTGAGGTCCACGAAGGGAATGCCGGCGCGCATCGGGCCGCGCCCGGGCTCGCCGGTGATGGTCATCATCCCGCCCATGCCCTGCGCGATCTGATCCACCCCGGCGCGTTCCGAATACGGCCCGGTCTGGCCGAAGCCCGAGATCGAGGCATAGACCAGCCGCGGATTGAGCGGCGCCAGATCCTCATAGGCGATGCCGAGCCGGTGCTTCACCCGCACCCGCATGTTCTCGACCAGCACGTCGGCATCGCGCGCGAGACGCAGGAAGGCCTCCTTGCCCTCCGCCGATTTCAGGTTCAGCGCCAGCGAGCGCTTGTTGCGGTGCAGGTTCTGGAAGTCGTAGCCGTCGCGGTCGCCGCCATAGCCATCCGTGTTGCCCGCCGGCGGTTCGATACGGATGATCTCGGCGCCCCAGTCGGCGAGGTGGCGCACGCAGGTGGGCCCCGCCCGCGCCAGCGTCAGGTCCAGCACCTTGAGCCCGGCGAGCGGCAGGGCGGCGGCCGTGGCTGGCGCGCTGCGCGACTGATCGGTCGGGCTGTCCGGCATGCTCCACTCCTCCCGCTCCGGGCGGGAAGACTAGGGCGGGCGTGGCCCGAGGGCTAGGGAGGGGGGCTCAGCGCAGCACCTCGGAATATTTGATGTCCTCGTGGTCGCGCGCGTGCTCGGCGCCGCGGAAATCGTAGCGCGAGACGATGCCCACCACGCGGCCGTCCTCGCTCGTCACCGGCAGGTGGCGGAAGCCGCCGTCGCGCAGGATGCGCATGGCGTCGATCACGCTGTCCTCCGGACGCAGGCAGGAAGGCTCGCAGGTCATCACGTCGCCGAGCCGGGTCCTCGCGGGGTCGCGCCGGTCGGCCAGGCAGCGCACGGCATCGCGGCCGGTGAAGATGCCGCGCAGGCGCTCGCCATCCTCCACCACCAGCACCGCGCCCACGCGGCGCCAATGCATCGCCGCGCAGGCCTCCTGCACCGTCGCGTCCGGCGGCAGGACGAGCGGCCGCTGGTCGCGGACCAGATCGCCCATCTTGCGCTGCTGCATGACCACGTCTCCTCCTGTTTCTCTTCACCAGCCGGACACGGGCTTTTCCCGGCCACCTTGATTCAACGCAAGGACCCGCGCACCGTTCAGCGCAGCCCCTCGAACAGCTCGGTCTCCTCCTCCAGCCGCGCGCGCTCGAGGGCGCGGAAGTCGCTGCGCGAGACGATCGCCAGCACGCGGCCGCCCTCCACCACCGGCACGTGGCGGAAACCGCCGTCATGCATCAGCCGCAGCGCCTCGATGGCGACGTCGCGCGGGCCGAGGGTCGCGACATCGCGCGTCATCACCGCGGAGATCGACGTCGCCGTGGCGTCGCGGCCCTCGGCAAGCACCCGCGCGACAGCATCCCGCCCGGTGAAGATGCCGAGCAGGCGGCCATCCCCGTCCGCCACCACCATCGCGCTGACGCGCGCCTCGCGCATGCGCTCGCAAGCCCGGCGCACGCTGGTCTCGGGGGGCAAGGTGACGAGCTGGCGATGGGGCGCCACATCGATGAGCGGCCGGGTGCGCATGGCATCTCCTCCCGCGGCGCCCTGCGGCGCCAAGGCCAGGGATGATAGCAAGCCGCACCGGCCGCGTTGCCAGCCAGCCGTGCAGTGCGGCATGCATTTGCGTGGGGGGATCGTTCCGAAAAGAAAAAAAGAGCTGGGGAAGGGAGATGAACTCCCTTCCCCAGACCCCATCCCTCCTTTTTTTGGCTTCTTGGCGCGGGCTCCTCCCGCACTCTCAGGCGCCGCAACGTTGTCGGGCTGAGAACGGAGCTATCCAAGAAAGACTGGGGGGAGGAGTTCATCTCCTCCCCCCCCCCAGTTCTCAGGCCAGCGGCACAGCCCTATGGCTCAGCTCCAGCGCCCCGGATGCCAGCCGCCATGCGGCCCGTAATGTCCCGGAACCCAGTAGCGGCCCGGCGCACGATACGCATAGTAGCCCGGGGTATAGACGGCGCAGGCGCCCAAGGTGATCGGCGCCAGCAGCACGAGGAATCGCAGCCATTTCATCGCATGCTCCTCCTGGTCCTGGTCTTCATCCTGCGCTGTTCAACCCATCTGGCGCCCTGTTCGTTGCATGTCTTCCGCGCAACGCCCTGAAACCGTGATGTTACGCCGCGCTTGGCAGCGCCGCCCGCGCGCGCGATCCTCGGCGCGCAGGAAACGCTCCCGATGATCCCCAACCAGATTCCCACTCTCGATTTCGGCCTCGGCGACGCGGTCGACATGCTGCGCGACACGGTGCGGAGCTTCGCCTCCGAGCGCATCGCGCCGATCGCCGCCGAGATCGACCGCAGCGACGAATTCCCCCGCCATCTCTGGCCCGAGATGGGCGCGCTCGGCCTGCACGGCATCACCGTCGAGGAAGACTACGGCGGCTCGGCCATGGGCTATGTCGCGCATTGCGTGGCGATGGAGGAGGTCAGCCGCGCTTCGGCCTCGGTCGGGCTCTCCTACGGCGCGCATTCCAATCTCTGCGTCAACCAGATCCGCCGTTGCGGGACCGAGGCGCAGAAGCGGCGCTATCTGCCCAGGCTGATCTCCGGCGAGCATCTCGGCGCGCTCGCCATGAGCGAGCCCGGCGCCGGCTCCGACGTGGTCGCGATGAAGCTGCGCGCGGAGAAGCGCGGTGACCGCTACGTGCTGAACGGCACCAAGATGTGGATCACCAACGCCCACTACGCCGAGACCATCGTCGTCTACGCCAAGACCGACGCCGCGGCCGGCCCCAAGGGCATCACCGCCTTCATCGTCGAGCGCGGCTTCAAGGGATTCACGCCGGCCCAGAAGCTGGACAAGCTCGGCATGCGCGGCTCGCCTACCTCGGAGCTGGTGTTCCAGGATTGCGAGGTGCCCGAGGAGAATGTTCTCGGCGAGATCGATGGCGGCGTGCGCGTGCTGATGTCGGGCCTCGACTATGAGCGCGCGGTGCTCGCGGCCGGCCCGATCGGCATCCTGCAGGCCTGCCTCGACATCGTGCTGCCCTATGTCCATGAGCGCAGGCAGTTCGGCCAGCCGATCGGCGAATTCCAGCTGATCCAGGCCAAGATCGCGGATCTCTACACCGCGCTCAATGCGTGCCGCGCCTATGTCTACGCGGTCGCGCGCGCCTGCGATGCCGGCAAGGCCACGCGCAAGGATGCCGCCGGCGCCATCCTCTTCGCCGCGGAAGCGGCGACGAAGGGCGCGCTCGACGCGATCCAGATTCTCGGCGGCAACGGCTACATCAACGACAACGCCACCGGCCGCCTGCTGCGCGATGCGAAGCTGTACGAGATCGGCGCCGGCACCAGCGAGATCCGCCGCATGCTGATCGGGCGCGAGCTGTTCCGCGAGTCGGGCTGAAGATTGGGGGGCGGAGATGAACTCCGCCCCCCAAACCCCCCACCTCCTTTCTTTGGCTTCTTGGCGCTGGCTCGCAGCGCACGCTTCAGCACACGCCGTTGTCTCGTGCAGAACGGAGCCCTTCCCGCACTCTCCAGCGGCGCGCCGTTCACGGGCTGAGAACCGCACTCCCCACCCGTCCAAAGTCGCCAAAAAAAGGAGGTGGGGGGTCCAGGGGGGCGGAGTTCACTCCGCCCCCCTGGTCAACGTGGCAGCCAGGGATCCACTTCCGGCCAGAAGCTCCGTGCACGCGCCGGCGCCGCGCGCGGCGCCCGTGGCAGTGGTTGTGCCAGCAGCAGTCCCGCGCCGCGCAGCACGGTCCCCAGCCGCATCGCCGCTGCCAGCGCCATCGGTGCCGTGGTCAGCGACTGGCGGCGAAGCAGCGCGGCCAGTGCGCCGCCACGCGGCCCGCGCTGTGCCAGCGCGCAGGCGAGCAGCAGCGCCGCCTCGGCATCGTTCACCCGCGTCGCGAGCAGGGGCGCGGGCGTGCCGCGCGCCAGCCGCATCAGCGCCTCGAGGGGCTCGGCGGCCGCCGGCACGTCCTCCACCGCCAGCAGCAGGAGCGGCTGCGACATTGGCGGGCGTCCGCAGCGCAGATCCTCGCTCCAGCAGCGCCAGGCCTCGATCAGCAGCCGCTCGGGGGCGGGCAGGAGGTCGAATTCCGCGCCGGCCCAGGGCCAGGTGCGCAGTCCGTGAGTGGCCATCGGCACGCGACTCCTCGCTGGGGCCCCCAGAATGCTGTTATTGAGAATGAGTCGCAACACTCGATCTGGACTGTCGCCCCCGAATCCGGCCATGGAGGCTTCCAGGGAACGCCCGCACCGGCCGCCAACGCCATTCCTCGGAGGGATGCGATGACGCCCGCGCAGATCGTCCTGGTCCAGCAGAGCTTCCAGCAGGTGCTGCCCATCCGCGGCCAGGCCGCCGCCCTGTTCTATGACCGCCTCTTCGCGACCGATCCCAGCACGCGGCCGCTCTTCGGCAGCACCGACATGGAGGAGCAGGGGCAGAAGCTGATGGCCACGATCGGCAGCGTCGTCGCCGCGCTCGACCGGCCCGAGATCGTCGTCCCCGCCGCCCAGGCCCTGGCGAAGCGCCATGTGGATTACGGCGTGCAGGATGCGCATTACGACAGCGTCGGCGCCGCCCTGCTCTGGACCTTGGAGCAAGGCCTCGGCGAGGCCTTCACCCCGGAAACCCGCGAGGCCTGGGCCGCCGCCTACGCCCTGCTCAGCACCACCATGCGTGCTGCGGCCTGATCGGCAGCCGGGCGGGCACGGCGCGGCGCCCGATCGCAGCGCGGGGGGCGCCGGCCCCCGGCGATTCCCCGCCGCCTGCCCCACCCACCGTGCGGTCTGGCGCGCGCCCACAGCCAGGCCGGTCACGCCTCGAGCTGCGCCTCCAGCGCGCCCGCCAGCCGCGCGATGTCGTCGTAATTGCCCACCAGGGCACGCTTGTCGCTCGCCGTCGCGCGCAGCGGCGAGGCGCCGAACAGCGCCGGCGCCTCCTCCACCCGCAAGCCCACGCCGCGCGCCAGGCGCAGCGCCGTCGCCGGCGGCACCGTCTGTCCCGCCACCAGCTCGCCATAGCCGAGCTCGACGAAGCGCCCATACCCCGCGAACGCGCGCTGCACGAAGCGCCGCGCGCGCAGGATCGGCAGCATGTACTGCGCCGCCTGCTCGGCGCTCAGCGCCAGGCTCAACCCGCGCGCATCATCGGCCGGGTTGCCGGTGTGATACACCCCGCGCGCCTCCGCGATGACATGGCTCGCGAAGCACTCCGTCACGTCGCGCACCAGGTGGATCACCCCCGCACCGCGCGCACGCAGCCAGGCCATCAGGAAATTCCCCTGCGGCGACGCCTGCGGAAACGACCACACCGGCGCGAAACACCCGAGGTTGTTGTACATCACGTCGAAATGCAGCAGCGCCGGCGCCACCCGCGCCGCCAGCCGTGCGACATAGCCGTCCAGCAGCGCACGCATCTCCTCGGCCTCGAAGCCGAAGCCGCCGCCGCGCGCCACGAACTCCGCCAGATGGGTGCGGAAATCCACCAGGGGATTGTTGCTGCCCGGCTGGAACACCTCGCCCAGGCTGCGCGCCACCCGCCCCGCGCTCATCGCCGTGCCGAGGAACTTGGTCCCGCTCCGCTGCGTCGAGAGGGTGACGAGAAAGGGCGGGCGCTCCATGCCCGGCCACAGGCCATTCCCGCCGCGCCGCTGTCAAGCGCGCCACGCCCCCCTTGGCGGCGGCGCCCTTCCTGCGCAACAACGCCGGGGCAGGGGGCTCGGGATTCGGTCGTGGCGCGCACCGTCGTGCATGTCTCGCATGGTGAAGGCGGCGGCGCCGGCCGCGCCGCGCGGCGCGCCCATCTCGCCGCGCGCGCCGCCGGCTGGCTCTCCGCCTTCGCCTTCTGCGACGGCGCGCGCCGCGACCCCGCCGACATCCTGCTGCGCGCCACCCCGCCCGCCGATCCCGCCGCCGCCGCGCTCCACAAGGCGCTCGCCGAGCAGCTGCAATGGGCGGAAGTCCATGCCGGCCGCACCGCCCTCTCCAACACCCTGCTCTCGATCCCCTATCCCGGCGTCGCCGCCGACCAGCACCCGCTGATCGCCAGCGCCGACATCCTCCATCTGCACTGGCCGAGCTGGGCCATCACCCCCGCTACCCTGCATCGCTGGCTGCAGGCCGGCCGCCGCGTGGTGTGGACCCTGCACGACCTCTGGGCGATGACCGGCGGCTGCCACTACCCCGCCGGCTGCGAGCAGTATCGCACCCACTGCCTCAAATGCCCGCAGCTCGAGGATTCCTGGTCCGTCGTGCCCAACAGCTTCGCCGAGAAGCGCGCCGCCTGGTCCGATCCGCGCCTCGCCGTCGTCGCCCCGTCCCGCTGGATCGCCGAATGCGCCCGCGGCAGCGCCATTCTCGGCGCCTGCCGCATCGAACACATCCCCAACCCGATCGACACCGACGACTTCGCCCCGCGCGAGGACCGCGACGAGCTCCGCGCCGGCTACGGCATCGCCCCCGACGACCTCGTCCTCCTCCTTGGCAGCGCCGATAACCGCGAGAAGCGCAAGGGCGCTGCCCTGCTCGCCGCCGCCCTCCGCCTGGTCATCGAGGATGGCCGCCTGCCCGCGCTGCTGCCGCCCGGCGCGCGCATCGCCCTCTTCACCCTCGGCCGCGCCGCGCCGGAGCCGATCTCCGGCGTGCAATCCCTCGCCTTCGGCACCGTCGAGGACGATGCCGTGCTGGCCGACATCCTCGCCGCCGCCGATGCCGCCTGCATCGCCTCGCTCGAGGACAATTACCCGAACGTCGCCCTCGAAGCCCTCGCCTGCGGCACGCCCTGCATCGCCTACGCCGCCGGCGGCGTGCCCGACCTCGTCCGCGACGGCGAGAGCGGCGTCCTCGTCGCGCCGGTCGGCGACGTCGCCGCCCTCGCCGAAGGCCTGCTGCGCTTCGCGGCCCGCCACCGCGGCCCTGCCATGCGCACGGTCGCCCGGGCGCAGATCCTCGCCGAGAACGCGCTGCCCGCGATCGGCGCCCGCCTGGCCGCGCTCTATGCCGGCATGGCGGGCGACACCGCGCCGCGCCGCGCCCTCACCCCGATCCTGCATGAGCGCCTGGCCAAGAGCCTCGCCAATGCCGGGGTCGCGCCCGACCTCGCCGCCGGCCCCGACTTCCTCCGCTTTCCGCTCAACCGCCTGCTGCGGCGCTGGACCGGGAGCAACGCGATCGCGGCCGCGCCGCTCGGGCCGCACGCCACCCCCGCCGTGCCGCTAGGGCAGCAGGCCACCACCCGCCTGCTCGCCGTCGCCACCCGGCACAGCCATCACGCCGCGGCCTCCGGCCCGCTGCACTTCCTCCGCCACCTGCCGCACGACATCGCCGTCACCACCATGCAGGTCCCGCTCGGCGCCGAGCTCGCCGGCGCGGGCGCGCCGCCCACCCGCGACTGGGCCCGCCTCGCCGGCTTCCAGCCCTTCGGCGAGCAGCCCAATGCCTGGCAGGCCGAGACCGAGCTGCTCGCCACCTGCGCCGCCGAACCCATCGACCTGCTGCATTACATCGACGGCGAGCTCGGCGGCTGGCTGCTCCCCTCCGCCCCCGCCGCCCTCTTCCACCAGGGCCGCAAGCCCCGACTGATCGCCACCTTCCACCAGCCCCCCGCCCTCCTCGCGCGCATGATCAACCGCAGCGCGCTCCGCGCCCTCGACGCCGTCATCGTGCTCTGCGAATCGCAACGCCGATTGCTCGCCCCGCTGGTCGCGCCGGACCGCCTCCACCTCATCCCCCACGGCGTGGACACGCGCTTCTTCCACCCCGCGCCCCTGCGCACCCCAGACGGCACGCTCCGCCTGCTCGCCGTCGGCCACTGGCTGCGCGACTACCCCACCGCGCTGCGCGCCCTCGCCCGGCTGCGCGCCGGCGGCACCGAGGCCCGCCTCACCATCGTCAGCCACAACCTCTCGGGCCTGCCCCGCGCCCCCAGCGTCGAACTCGCCTCCGGCCTCTCCGACGAGGCCCTGCGCGAGGCCTACCACCAGGCCGACGCCCTCTTCCTCCCACTCACCGACGCCACCGCCAACAACGCCATCCTCGAAGCCATGGCCTGCGGCCGCCCCGTCGTCACCACCGATACCGGCGGCGTGCGCGAAACCACCGGCGACGCCGCCCTGCTCTGCCCGCCCGGCGACGACACCGCCCTCGCCGCCGCCGCCCTCGCCCTGCCCACCCACGCCCCCCGCCTCGCCACCACCGCCCGCCAGCGCGCCGAAACCCTGGACTGGCACCACATCGGCCACCAACACGCCGCCCTCTACGCGAGGCTGCTCGCGGCACGGAGCGCAGCGGCGTGACGGCGGTGCTGATCTGGCGGAGAGGTGCGTGGGAGGGCGCTGCCCTCCCACACCCTCCCGCCGGGGGGCAAGCGATGCCCCCCGGACCCCGCGGGCAAGGGTACAGGTCCGGGAATGGGGAGGGGCGGAACCGGTGCGACATCTCTACCCGCGCGCCATGCCCCTCCCCATTCCCGGACCTCTCCTCGCGGGGTCTGCGGGGGAAGCTGCCCCCCCAGCGGGAGGTGCAGGAGGGCAGAGCCCTCCTGCGCAGCTCTCAACCCAGAACAGCCCCGCCATGACGCTGCTCCGTCCCGTGCCGCGATCGGTCTGGCGCAGTGGGCCGGGCGGGATGGTGGCCGAGGTGGCGCCGGTCGCGGGCTCGCGTGTCGTGGTGTGGGCGGTCGGGTGGGGGGCGGAGGCCGTGGCGGCGCGGGTGGGGGAGGTGCCGTTCGTGGCGTTGCGGCGGGCGGCGTATTGCGTGGTGGAGGGGAGGGGGGTGTTGCGGTTCGTGGCGCCGCGGGTGCCGGAATCCTGCGTGGTCATGGCGGCTGCGGAGGTGCCGGTGGCGCTCTCCTTCGGGTGGCCGCGGGCGCTGCTGGCGCGGGGTGTGACGGCGCCGCGCCTGGCCGAGGTCGAAGCGGCGCTCGCCGCGGCGAATCTGCCCCGTGCGCTCGATGTGCTGGGGCGCATGCTGCTGGCCGAGGGCCGCGAGCGCGAGGCCGCGGCGCGGGCGGTGCTCGCCTGGCTGGCGCGGCATCCGCTGATGCGCGAGCCGGCGCTGGGCGCGCTTGCGGCGGCGCTGGCCGCGTGACTTCTCCGCCAGACAACGCCGCGGCTTTTGCGCGTGCGGCCGGAACCTGCACCAAGTATCCAAAAAAAGGAGGGATGGGGTCTGGGGAAGGGAGTTCATCTCCCTTCCCCAGTCTTTCATCTCGCGCGCTTGCCGCCGCGCGGTCCGCGTGACACAGGCGCCTGCATGACTTTCGTGCTGCTGGATCCGAATCTGGAAGGCGAGGCGGGCCATCACCTCGCCTATGACCTCGCCATCGCGCGCGAGGCGGTGGCGCGCGGCGAGGCGGTGACGATCTTCGCGCATCGCCGCTTCGCGGGCTCGGCGCCGGAGGGCGTGCGCATCGTCCCGCATTTCACGCGCACCACCTACGAGGTCGAGCATCGCGATCCGGTCACCGGCCGCTTCGACGACTACCGCCTGTTCAACGACGCGCTGGCGGCGGAGCTCGCCTTGCTGCCGCGCGCGGAATTCGGCCCCGGCGATGCCGTGCTGGTGCCGACGGTCACCGAGACGCAGCTGCTCGGCCATATCGCCTGGATGAAGAGCTTCGGCCCGGCCGAGGCGCCGCTCTTCGTCGTGCATCTCATGTTCCCCTCCGGCGTGACGCTCGACAGATCGGGCGCGCCTCTCATCGAGGATCCGCTGCGCGCGCTGTTCTACCGCCTCGCCCTCCGCGCGGCGGCGGAGGATGGGCCGCGCATCCATCTCTTCGGCAGCGGCGGGCAGCATGCGCGCGAGTTCTCCGCGCTCGCCGGCGTGGCGATCGCGCCGCATCCGCTGCCGATCGCGCCGGAGCCCGGCCCGCGTTCCGTCGGGCGGCGCGCGCTGCTCTTCGCCGGCGATGCGCGGGCGGAGAAGGGCGTGGTGCTGCTGCCCGAGCTCGCGCGCCGTCTCGCCGCCGCGCATCCGGATTGGCGCTTCACCGCCCATGCCAACACCGCCGCCGCCTGGGGCGAGGCGCGCGAGGCGGGCGAGGCGCTGCTCGCGCTCGATGTCAGCGCGCCGAACCTCGCCTGCTTCGGCGGCTGGCTCGAGCCCGCGCGCTACCTCGATCTGCTGCGCGAGGCCGATCTCGTCCTCTTCCCCTATGATCCCGCGCTCTACCGCCGGAAATCCTCCGGCGTGCTGTGGGAGGCGGTGAGCCTCGGCGTGCCGGTGATCGTGCCGGCCGGCACCTGGCTCGAGGAGGAGGCGCGCTACTGGGGCGCCGGCCTGGTCGGCTATGCCGGGCATGGCGTGGCGGCGATCGGCGCCGCCTTCGCCGAGGCCCTGCCGCGCCACGCCGCGCTCGCCGCCCAGTCGCAGGCGGCCTCGCTGCGCTATCGCGGCGCCAATGGCGCGCCGGCGCTGCTGGACCAGATCGGCATGCTGTGGGTGGCCCATCGCGCCGCGGCGAGTCTCGTCGCGCGGCCGCAGGCGATGGAGCTCGCGCTGGACGATCTCCGCGGCGGCGGCTGGCACGCCGTGGAGGGCGGGGACGGGGCGCGGCTGCGCTGGACGGAGAAGGCGCCCGGGATCGCCTTCGACTGGCCCTTCGACAGGCCCTGGGAGCTGTGCCTGACGCTCGGCCATGTGTTCGGCGAGGAGCAGCTCGCCGGCATGCAGGTGCTGGCGAATGGCCGCGCGCTGCACGCCACGTGGCGCTTCCTGGAGAAATCGGTGGAGGTCGTGGTCGCCGGCGAGGGCGGCGGCCGCGAGGCACCGTTGGTCGAGCTCCGTTTCCAGCTGCCCTTCACGCGCCGGCCACCAGGCGACACGCGCGACCTCGGCGTGCTGGTGCGGCGCGTGGTGGTACGGCCACGCGCGACGGAGGCCGCTGCGCCGCCGGAGGCGAGCGGCCCGGGCGTCTTCGTGGTGGCGACCCCGCTCCCGGAGGGCGGCTGGAGGCTGGCGCCGGCGCTGAGCGGCGGTCTCGCCGCCGAGGCGGACCGCCCGGTCCGGCTGATGCTGCGGCTCTCGGTGCCGGGCGGCGCGCCGGTCGCGCGCGGCCTCGCCTTCTATGTGAACGGCGTGCCGGTGCCGCTGGAGCTGACGGCGGAAGGCGCGACCGAATGGCTCGCCCTGGCGGTGGTCAATCCCGCGGTGCTGCGGCGCGGGCCGCGCCAAGCCTGGGACCTCTTCGCCCCGGAAGAGGCCTCGCCTTGCGTGCTGCGCGCCATCGACGCGGAGCGCATGGCTGGCCGCGCGGTGCCGCTCGCCACCGGCGAGCTGGCTCATCCGGCGGCCGCCCAGGGCCCTGCGGCCACGCCGCCGCCCGGGCGAGTGCCGTTGCCGCCGCCGCCCGCCTTCCTGGCTTCCGCCGGCGCCGGGGCGGCGCCGCGCACGGTTCCCGCGGCCGCGCCGCCGCTGCCGGCGCCCGCTGCGCCGCCGGCGCCTGCTGCGCCCCCGCCATCCCCGCATCCAGCCGCCGCCGGCGCTGCGCCGACCGGCCGCGGCGGATCGCCGCTGCCGGCCCCGCCGCCACCCTTCGCCCCGCCACCGGCCCCCGGCGCAGACGGTCAATCCGCAACGGTCCAGCTCCCGCCGCCTGCCCCCCCGTCGCCGGGCCCCATCGCCACGCCCCCGCCACCCGGCGTCCGGCCTGCCGCACCGCCAAGGCCCGGCGCCGCCGCCGCGCCCCCGCCACTCGGCGTCCGGCCGCCTGCCCCGCCCCCGCCCGGCCCCGCCGCCGCACCCCCGCCACCCCGGCGCCCGCCCCCCGCGGCCGCGGCGCCGGCCGTCCCCGGCGCGTCGCCGCTGCCGGCGCCGCCGCCGCCCTTCACCCTGCCGGCGCCCCGCGGCGCGGAACGGCAGACCGCCCCCGTCCCGCGGCCGCAACCGCCACCGCCGGCCACCCAGCCGCCCTCACTCCCGCCGCGCCCGGCCGCGCCGCCCCCGCCCGGCAGGCAAGTCGCCCTGCGCTGGGATCTCTGCTTCGGTTTCGGCCCGCCGGAAGGCCCATTCCCGGCGCTCGGCATCGCCGGCCAGGTGCGCTGGATGACCACCCGAAGCGCGCTGCTCGCCTTCGAGGCCCCGGAAGCCGGCCCCGCCCGGCTCCGGCTGCGCTATCGCTGCCCGCAGCCGCGCCTCGCCCTCCGCGCCGCGCTCAACGGCGCCGCCGCGGCGCCTCTCGAAGCCGCGGGCGGCCGGCTGTCCGAGGCCAACTGGCTGGAGATCCCGGTCGTGCTGCGCCCGGGCACCAACGAGCTCAGCCTCGACAGCGAGGCCGGCCTGACCGAGCCCGGCAGCGGGCGCGAGCTCATCCTCCTCCTCGAAGGCCTGGAACTCGCCTGAGCTTTCGATGCCGGCGCAACAGCCGGAAGGCGCCGCAGCGCGCCATCGGCCATCTCATGCAGGCCACGCGGAGAGAGTGCCATCCGATGTCCCTGCCGCCCGTCTTCCACCGTCTCGCCTGGTCCAACCTCGCCGGCCAGTCGGCCGAGCAGGTCGCGCTCGCCGCCGCGCCGATCCTGGCCGTGCTGGTCCTCGGCAGCGCCGAGGGCGCGACCGGGCTGTTGCAGACCGCCCAGACCCTGCCCTTCCTGCTCGCCGCCATCCCCGCCGGCCTGCTCGCCGACCGGCTGCCCCGGGCGCAGCTGATGGCGGCCGCCGAGGCGCTCCGCCTGCTCGCCCTGCTCGGCATCCTTGCCCTGATCGCGACCGGCGGCATCACCCTGTTCTGGCTTGCCCTGCTCGGGCTGATCGGCGCCTGCGGCACCGTCGCCTTCAGCGTCGCCGCGCCGGCCCTGGTCCCGGCCCTGGTGCCGCGCGACGCGCTGCCGCGCGCCAACAGCCGCATCGAGCTCGCCCGCACCAGCGCGCTTGCCGCCGGCCCGGCGGTCGCCGGCGCCCTGCTCGGCTGGCTCGGCGCAGCGCCTGCCTTCGTTCTCGCTGCCGTGCTCTCGGGCGTCGCCGTCCTGCTGCTCGCCGGCATCGCCGAGCAGCCGCGCCCGCGCGCCCCTGCCCGCCACCCCTTGCGCGAGGTGCGCGAAGGCATCCGCTTCGTCGCCGACCACCCGCTGCTGCGGCCGATCTTCGTCACGCAATTCGTCTTCAACACCGCGCTCTTCGTGATCCACGCGGTGTTCGTCCCCTACGCCATCCGGCGGCTCGGGCTGGACGCGGCGGGGGTCGGGCTGGTGCTCGGCACATTCGGCGCGGGCATGGTGGCAGGGGCCGCCGCGGCACCGCGCATCATGGCGCGGCTTCGCCTCGGTCTCGTCGTCGGCATCGGCCCGGTCAGCGGCTTCGCCGCCGCACTGCTGATCGCGCTCACCGCGCTGCTGCCCTCGGCCTGGCTCGCCGGCGCGGGCTTCTTCCTGATGGGGGCGGGGCCTGTGGTCTGGGTGGTCAGCACCACCACGCTGCGCCAGCAGGTCACGCCGGATGCGCTGCTCGGCCGGGTCTCGGCGATCAACGGCCTGGCCTGGGGCGCGCGCCCGGTGGGGGCGGCGATCGGCGCCGGGCTCGGCGCGCTGCTCGGCGCCGAGGCGTGCCTGATCCTGGCGGCGGTGTTCTTCCTCGCGCAGATGCTGGTCATCCTGCGCTCGCCGGTGGTGGCGCTCGGCGCCCCCGGCGCCTGCCTGGCGGCGGCCGACTGAGCCTCAGGCCGCCAGCCGCGCGAGGGTCATCTGCTGCACCGAGCGCACGCCGACCACCTGGCCGAGATTGCCTGCCACCAGATGCAGCATGGCTCCGGGCATGGCCTCCAACGCGATCTCGGCCCGCATCAGCTCTCCCTCCCGCCGCGCCAGGACGGCGTCGGGCGTGAGGTCGCGCTTGGCGAAGGGTTCGAGCAGGCGGGAGAGCAGCCCCGGCGCGGCATCGGCGAGCACGAGGAAGCGTGCGGGGACGCAGGATTCAGGCACATCGCACATGGCGGATCGAGCTTCCGGAAGGGAACGGACGGCGCAGCCCCGGCCGCGGCCGCCCCCCGTGGTCCTTCAGGGTGCGGCGTTCAGGCGGCCGGGCGGATAATTCGCCCGCGATGCGCGCGGAACCCGATCATGGGGCGAATCTACCTGTCCTCCCCGGACCGCGCCACCCCCCTTCTTTGACCCCCTCGCCCCCAGACCAGCCTTCATCCCTTCGCCGAACCTCCCCACCCGCGCCAAGTATCCAAAAAAGGAGGCGGGGGGTCTGGGGGCGGAGTTCTCTCCGCCCCCCAGCCTTTCACTTCGCTTTCCTGTGCCGCTCGATCGCCTCGGAAATCAGCCTCTGCGCCTCCGCCGCGTCGCCCCAGCCGATCACCTTCACCCACTTCCCCGGCTCCAGATCCTTGTAGTGCTCGAAGAAGTGCTGGATCTGCTCGAGCGTGATGCGCGGCAGGTCCTGGTAGTTGTTCACATGGATGTAGCGCTTGGTGAGTTTGGTCGCCGGCACCGCCACGATCTTCTCGTCGCCGCCGCCGTCGTCCTCCATCTTCAGCACCCCGATCGGGCGCACGTTGATCACTGCGCCCGGCACGATCGGGCGGGTATTCGCCACCAGCACGTCGATCGGGTCGCCGTCGTCCGACAGGGTATGCGGCACGAAGCCGTAATTCCCGGGATAGCGCATCGGCGTGTGCAGGAAGCGGTCGACGAACAGCGTGCCGGCTTCCTTGTTCATCTCGTACTTGATCGGCTCGCCGCCGATCTCGACCTCGATGACGACGTTGACGTCCTCCGGCGGGTTGTTGCCGATCGGGATGTGCTCGAGACGCATCGGGTACTCTCCTCGGGAATTCGGGCGCGCTTGTGAAGGCGGCGGCACGCCCTTGGCAATACGCAATAGGTCTCAGCGGGTGGGCAGCGAGGGGTCGGGATCGCTGCTTTCGGGGGGTGCCGGCAGCGCCGGCCAGGCGAGCGCCGGCAGCCGCGCGACCGGCAGCCGCGCCACGGCGAGCGAGCGGTCCTCCAGCGTGACCGGCACCTCCACCTGGGGCGGGCCGCCGCCTTCCGGCGCGCGGGAGAGCAGCAGCAGCACGGCCTTGGCGCTTTCCGCCGCGCGCCCGCTCACCACGCCGGCCTGGGACAGCGCGTCGAGCGCCGGCCCCACCCCGGCGAGCTGCACGGCGCCCGCCCCCATCGGCTGCAGCGATTCGTCCAGCGTCAAGGTCATGCTGGCGGTGCCCGCCACCGGCCCCCAGCGCAGCGAGACCCCGCGCAGCTCCAGCGTGCCGCCGCCCTCGCGCCAGGCCTCGGCGCGCAGCGCCGGCGCATCGCCCGGCGGCAGCGGCCCGGTCAGCACCGCCTCGGCCGCCAGGCTCTCCACCCGCCGCCCGATCGCTGCCAGCGCCGGCTGCGCCGCGGTGCGCGGCGGCAAGTCGAGCCCCTCGGCATCGAGCGTGGCAGTCACCGCCGCCTCGCTCTCCGTCGCCGTGGTGCGGGTCTCCACCGTGAGCGTCGCGCGGCGGATCTCCAGTGGGCCGTCCACCGTGCCGATGCGCAGCCGCTCGGCGGCGATCTCCGCCTCGCGCGGCAGCACGCCGGATTCGAGCGGCAGCACCGCTTCCAGCCGGTCCGCGGCATAGGGGAGCACCGCCTCGCCCAGACGCAGGCGCTGCGGCCCCACCATCTCCACGCTCAGCCGGTCGAGCCGCGGCGGCCGCAGGCGCAGCAGCAGCGCATCGCTCTGCCATTCCACCCCGCCGGGCACCGTGGCGGCGCCCCCCACCAGGCGCAGATGCGGCACGCGCAGGGTGGCGGCGAAGGGCCAGCCGCCGCGCACCGGCGGCGCATGCTCCACCACCCAGCCCTGCTGGCGCCGCACCGCCGCCCAGGCGGCGAAGCCGTCCTCGATCTGTCCCGCCATCCAGCGCCACAGCACCGCATGGCCCGCCGCCAGCAGCGCCAGCAGCAGCGCCGCGCCGATCATCAGGCGGCCGGCCATCGGCAGCCGCGCCGGGGCGGCGCGCATCGTCTTGGCTGTCATGTCGCGCGCGGGTATAGCCAAGCCAGGGGCGCGGTGCGACAGGACCACCCCGGCCGCCATGACACATTCACCCGACCCGCTGGACCGCGACGGACATCTCTACGTGTTCGGCTACGGCTCGCTGATCTGGCGCCCGGGCTTCGTCCATGCCAGCACCCACCCGGCCCTGCTGCGCGGCTTCCACCGCCGCTTCTGCATCTGGAGTCGCCACTACCGCGGCACGCCCGAGATCCCCGGACTGGTGCTCGGGCTGGACCGCGGCGGGGCCTGCCGCGGCATCGCCTTCCAGGTGCCGCACCACGAGGCCCGGCAGGTCATCGCCTATCTTGACGAGCGCGAGCTGCCGGACGGGGTGGAGATCGTCTATCAGCGCCGGCTGCTGCCGGTGACCCTGCTCGATCAGCGCCGCACCGTGCGCGCCATCGCCTACGTCGCCAACCGGACGAGCAGCCTCTACTGCGGCCGCCTGACGCCGGAGGCGGCCGCCGCCACCATCGCGCGCGGCCATGGCAAGACCGGGACCAACCGCGACTATCTGCTCAACACCAAGGCACATCTGGACGCGCTGGGGCTGCGCTGCCCGACCCTCGACCGGATCGCCGCACTGCTGCGGCCGGCTCTCGTGCACGGGGAGTAGAAGAAGGCTGGGGGGCGGAGAGAACTCCGCCCCCCAGACCCCCCACCTCCTTTTTTTGACTCATGGGAAACGTGGCGAGCGCCGTTCTGAGCCCGACAACGCTGCGGCACCTGAGAGGGCGGGAGGAGCCGGCGTGGGGGGCGGAGTGAACTCCTACGGCGCCGTCTCAGCGGTCCGGAACCCGGACGGCCCGCCATTCACCGCCACGCGTTCCCCGGTATCGACCAGCCGGTCGCCCTCCATCCGGAACACCGCCAGGTTGCGGTCCACCATGTTCTGCACCAGCAGCCGCCCGTCGCGCGAGAACACCACGCCCTGCGCCCAGTTCCCCACCGGCGCCTCGCCCACCAGGCGCAGCCGCCCGTCCTCGATGCGCAGCAGCCGCACCATCCCGGTGCCGCGCAGCGGATGCCCGCTCGGCCGGTTGGAGCCGTTCATCACCGTCACCGCGGCGTAGCGCCCGTCCGGGCTCACCTGGATGCCTTCCGGCGTCGGGCCCACCGTCACCGTGTCCACTGTGCGGTAGGGCTCGCGCGCGAGGTCGATCAGGCTCACCGTGTCGGCATCGCCGCTGCTGCGGCCGATATTCGCCGCCACCGCCCAGCGCCCGTCCGGCGTGATGGCGAGGCCGTAGGGCCGGATGCCCACGGTGATGTCGTACTCGCCCTTGGCGACGGTTTCGCCATCCACGGTCAGCATGGAGATCATGCTGTCGCCGTCGCGCGTCACCAGCGCGCGGCGCCCGTCCGGCGTGAATTGCACATGGCTGACGCCGGAGGCGGGCGGCCCCACCGTCACGGTGGCGAGCGGCGCGAGCTGCCCTTCGCGGAGCCGGAACACGCTGACCGTGCCGGCATTGCGGTTCGCCACCAGCACCAGCGTGCCGGCGCGGTTCACCGAGACGCCGGAGGGACCGGCGCCGGCTTCCACCGTCTGCACCACCCGCGGCGCATCGCCGAGGGCGACCAGGGAGACGCGGTTGTCGGGGATCGTCCTGCTCGGATCGGCGGGATCCACCTTCTGCGCCGAGGTCACGATGGCGAAGCGCTCATCCGGCGTGATGGCGACCGAGAGCGGTGGCCCGACCACGGAGTTCGGCACCGCCAGCTCGCCCATCACGCGCACCCGCCCGCCGGCGAGATCGAGGATGGTGATGGTGTCGGCGGGCGGGTTCCGCACGATGCGGATCACGCCATTGTCCAGCACCGCCTTGTGGTCGTTCGCCGAGACGGCGATCTGCGCCGCCGCCGGCCCGGCGAGCACAAGCGCCAGCGCGGCGCCGCCAAGCAGCCTCATCATGTGACGTTATCCTTCCCCCGGGCGGATGGCCCGCGCCGCGAATCTTCAGGCGGGGCAGGGGCCCCTTGCAAGCGGAATGGCCATGTTTTGGTGCGCGGCGTCGGTTTCATCCGCGGTGTACGAAGAAGGCTGGGGGGCGGAGTGAACTCCGCCCCCCAGACCCCTGCGGCGCCTGAGAGTGCGGGAGTAGCAAGCGCCAAGAGTCAAAAAAAGGAGGTGGGGGTGTGGGGGGTCGCGGCACTGCCGCGACGTGAACTCCGCCCCCACTCTTTCTTCTCCTGATTCCAGTTCTGTCGAAACCGCTCCAATCACGGTTACGGCGTGGCCGGAATTGGGAGCCTGCGCCTGCGGTGATGCCGCGCGCACCCCCACGCCGTTTCGCTGGCGGTTGGCAATGGCGCGTGGACTGGTGCGCAGTCGCCGTTCGCTCGCGTGGGCATGAGGCGATGCGGGATTCGGGTCCGCTCGTCGCGCCATGACCGTTCATTCGTGTCGTGCCTGCCGACTTCCGCTTTCCGCTGGAAGCGGAAAATTCAGACCGAGACATTGCCCGCAGTTGCCGCCGTGCGCGCCGCCTGCGAAGAGGGGCGCATGATCGGCATCGACTGGGGGACTTCGAGCTTCCGTGCCTATCGGATCGCGTCCGATGGTGCCGTTCGCGACCGGCGCGAGGCGCCGCTCGGCATCCTCGCCGTGCCGACAGGCGGCTTCCCCGCCGCGCTGGACGGCGCGGTGGGCGACTGGATCGCCGCGGGCGAGACGGAGCTCCTGCTCGCCGGCATGATCGGCAGCCGGCAGGGCTGGGTGGAGGCGCCCTATTGCCCGTGTCCGGCCGGCTCGGCCGAGATCGCCGCCGCCACCATCGCCATACCGCACGCCACCGCGCGCATCCGCCTGGTGCCTGGCCTCTCCGCGCGCGACCCCGCCGGCGTGCCGGAGGTGATGCGCGGCGAGGAAACCCAGATCATCGGCGTGCTGGACGCGATCGGCGACGCGCCCGCGACCCTCTGCCTGCCCGGCAGCCACGCGAAATGGGTGCAGGTGGAAGCCGGCCGCATCCAGGGCTTCGCCACCTACTTCACGGGCGAGGCCTTCGCCGCCCTCTCGCGCCACACCATCCTGGCCCGCAGCATCGCGCCGGACGGCGCCCACCACCCCGCCGCCTTCGCCCGCGGCGTCGCCCGCGCGAAGCAGCCCGGCGGGCTGCTGCACCATCTCTTCGGCCTGCGCGCCGCGGCGTTGTTCGGCGAGATCGCGGAAGACGAGGCCGCCGCCTTCCTCTCCGGCCTGCTGATCGGGCACGAGGTCGCCGCCGCGCTGGAATCCGGCGTCGCGCCGCCCATCCACCTGATCGCCAGCGAAGCCCTCGCCGCACGCTACGCCACGGCGCTGGACGGTTTCGGCATTCCCCATCGCAGCCACGCGCCGGATGCCGCGGCGCGCGGCCTCGCCCTCATCGCGGAGCGCATCGCATGAGCCTCGCCCCCTGGCTGGACCCGGCCCCGATCATCGCCATCCTGCGCGGCATCCACCCGGAGGAGGCGGAGGCGATCGGCACCGTGCTGATGGAAGCCGGCATCACCATCATGGAGGTGCCGCTGAACTCCCCGGCGCCCTTCGAATCCGTCCGCCGCCTCTACGATGCCTTCGGCGAGCGCGCCCTGGTCGGCGCCGGCACCGTCACCACGGTGGACGAGGTCGTGCTGCTGCACCGCGCCGGCGGCCGGCTGGTGGTGACGCCGCATGCCGATCCCGAGCTGGTGCGCGCGGCGCGCGCCCGCGGCCTCTTCGCCTGCCCAGGCTTCTTCACCCCGACCGAGGCCTTCGCGCTGCTTGCCGCGGGCGCCGATGCGCTGAAGCTGTTCCCCGCCGAGGCGGCGTCCCCCGCCGTGCTGAAGGCGCTGCTCGCCGTGCTGCCCAAGGGCACGCCGATCCTGCCGGTGGGCGGCATCGGCGCCGACAACCTCGCCGCCTGGCACGGCGCGGGCGCTGCGGGCTTCGGCGTCGGCTCCTCGCTCTACAAGCCCGGCGACACGCCGGAGCAGGTCGCCGCCAAGGCGGTCCGCCTGCGCGAGGCGCTCACTTCCGCTTGAAAGCGGGCGGCCGCTCGGCCAGGAATGGCGGACAAGACACTCTGGGAAACGTCCGCCATGACCGGTCGCCGGCTGCTCCTTGCCGCCACGCTCGCCGCCCCCGCGCTGCTGCGCGCCCGCCCGGGCAGCGCGCAGGATGCCGTCACCTTGCGCCTGCACCATTTCCTGCCGGCGGTCAGCAACGTCCATCGCCACTTCCTGCAGCCCTGGACCCGCAAGATCCAGGAGGAGAGCCAGGGCAAGCTGCGCATCCAGATCTTCCCGTCCATGCAGCTCGGCGGCGCGCCGCCGCAGCTCTATGACCAGGCGCGCGACGGCGTCGCCGACATCGTCTGGACGCTGCCCGGCAACACCCCCGGCCGCTTTCCCCGCATCGAGGTGTTCGAGCTCCCCTTCGTCGCGCATCGCCGCGCCAAGGTGAACGCCGCCGCCGTGCAGGAGCTGTTCGACCGCCGCATGCGCGAGGAATACGCCGACACCCACATCATCACCGCCTGGGGCCATGACGGCGGCGAGATCCATTCGCGCCGCGAGGTGAAGACGCAGGAGGATCTGCGCGGCCTCAAGCTGCGCTTCCCGACGCGCCAGGCCGGCGAGGCGCTGCGCGCCCTCGGTGCCGCGCCGGTGGGCCTGCCGGTGCCGCAGGTGCCCGAGGCGCTGAGCCAGGGCGTGATCGACGGCGCAGTGGTGCCGTGGGAGGTGGTGCCCTCCATCCGCCTGCACGAGATGGTGCGCAACCACACCGAAATTCCGGGCAGCCCGACGCTCTACATCGCGACCTTCGTGCTGGCGATGAACAAGCCGAAATACGAGAGCCTGCCCGCGGAGCTGAAACGCGTGCTGGACGCGAATTCCGGCCAGGCGGCGGCCGCCATGGCCGCCAAGGTATGGGACGAGCAGGGCCCGGTGGTGGAGGAGATGGTCCGCCGCCGCGGCAACAGCATCGTCTCCATCACCGAGGAAGAGAAGACGCGCTGGCAGCGCGCCACCCAGCCGGTGATAGACGCCTGGATCGCGCAGGTGCGGGAACGCAACATGGACGGCACCGCGCTGCTCGAGGAAGCCAAGGCACTGATCGCGAAGCACGGCGCAGGCGTGAGCTGAGGTGCGGTACTCGTGGTGCGGGCCAGGAGGGGCTCTGCCCCTCCTGGACCTCCCCGCCGGGGGGCAGCCGTGCCCCCCGGACCCCGCGTGTGAGTACAGGTCCGGAAATGGGAAGGAGCATGTCTCGCCCGTGGCGCGCCGGTTGCGCCCCTTCCCATTTCCGGACCTCTCCTCTCGGGGTCTGGGGGGCGAGGTCGCCCCCCAGCGGGGAGAGCCCGAGAGGGGCGGCGCCCCTCTCGGTCCCGCAGCATGAGTACCGACCACCCTCCGCGCGGGCCTGTCGCCCGGCTTGCGACGGGGCTGGCGCTGCTTGGTGGGGTGGTGTTGCTTGCCGTTGCGGGGTTGACCACGGTGTCGGTGCTGCTGCGCTGGCTCACCAGCCAGCCGGTGCGCGGCGATGTCGAGCTGGTCTCGGTCGGCTCGGGGCTGGCGGTGCTGGGCTTCCTCGCCTTCGGCACGCTGATGCGCGCGAACATCCTGGTGGACAGCTTCACCACGCGGCTGCCGCGGCGCGTGAACGGCGTGATTGACGGGTTCTGGAGCGTCGTCTGGGCGGCGGTGGTGGTCGTGCTCGGCTGGCGGATGCTGGTGGGCGCGCGGGAGGCGCTGGCGACGCACACGACCACAATTGGGCTGCTTGGCATCCCGATCTGGTGGGCGGTTGGCATCGGTGCCGTCTGCTTCGTCGTCACCGCGCTGCCGGCGCTGCTCTGGGCCTCGCGCTTCCTGCGGGGGCGCTTCTGATGGCGGAGGAATTCGTCGTCGCCGGCGTCGGCTTCGCGGCGCTGCTGGTGCTGCTGGCGCTGCGCGCGCCGATCGGCCTGGCGATGCTGCTCGTCGGGGCAGGGGGCTATGTGCACATCGCCGGGTTGCCGGTGCTGCTGAACTACCTCAAGACCACCCCCTTCTTCCTGTTCGCGAATTACACGCTCTCCGTGATCCCGCTCTTCATCCTGATGGGTGCGCTGGCGGAGCGCGGCGGGCTGGCGCGCGACCTCTTCGCCGCCGCCGCCGGCCTGGTCGGGCACAAGCGCGGCGGCATGGCGATGAGCGTGATCGGCGCCTGCGCCTGTTTCGGCGCGGTGTGCGGCAGCTCGGTCGCCACCACCGCGACCTTCGGCCGCGCCGCGCTGCCCGAGCTGCGCCGCTTCGGCTATGACCGCGGGCTCGCGACCGGCACCATCGCTGCGGGCGGCACGCTCGGCATCCTCATCCCGCCCTCGGTGATCCTCGTCGTCTATGCCATCAGCACCGAGCAGAACATCGCCAAGCTGTTCATGGCGGCGCTGATTCCGGGCGTGCTGGCGACGCTCTTCTACCTGATCGCCATTGCGCTGGTGGTGCGCCGCTGGCCGTCGCTCGGCCCCGCCGGCCCGCGGGTGCCGGCGCCGGAGCGCCGCGCCGCCTATCTCAAGGTGGTGCCGATCCTCGCCGTCGCGGTGATCGTGGTCGGCGGCATCTATGGCGGCATCTTCACGCCCACGGAGAGTGCGGCGGTCGGCTGCATCGCGACGCTTGCGGTGGGCGTGCTGCGCGGCAGCCTCGGCCTGCGGGACATCCTCGCCGCGCTGAGGGCGACGGCGGAAACCACGGCGATGATCTTCGCCATCCTGCTCGGCGCCGAGGTCTTCAACGCCTTCCTCGCACTCTCCCAGGCGCCGGACCTGCTCGCCACCTGGGTCTCCGAGCAGGGCTTCCCGCCCTATGGCGTGCTGGTCGCCTTCCTCCTCGCCTACATCGTCCTGGGCGCGGTGATGGACGAGCTGGCGATGATCCTGCTGACCCTGCCGGTGTTCTTCCCGGTGATCACCGCGCTCGATTTCGGGCTGACCACGGAGGAGACCGCGATCTGGTTCGGCATCCTGGTGCTGGTGGTGGTCGGCATCGGCCTGACGGCGCCGCCGATCGGGCTGAATGTCTTCGTCGTCTCCGGCCTGGCGCGCGACGTGCCGATCGCGGAGACCTATCGCGGCGTGCTGCCCTTCGTCGCCACCGACCTGATTCGGCTGGTGATCTGCGTGCTGTTCCCGGTGCTGTCGCTGGCCTTCGTCAGACTGTTGACCTGAGGGCGCGCGGGCCGCAACCATCGCTGCGCCGGTGGAGGAGGACCCCGAAATGAAAACACGCGCCGCCGTCGCCTGGGCAGCCGGCAAGCCGCTCAGCATCGAAACCATCGAGCTGGAGGGGCCCAAGCCCGGCGAGGTCCTGGTGGAGATCAAGGCCACCGGCATCTGCCACACCGACCAGTTCACCCTCTCCGGCCGCGACCCGGAGGGCATCTTCCCCGCGATTCTCGGGCATGAGGGTGCGGGCATCGTCCGCGAGATCGGTGCCGGCGTCACCACGCTGAAACCGGGCGATCACGTCATCCCGCTCTACACGCCGGAATGCCGGCAGTGCAAAACCTGCCTGTCGCGGCGTTCGAATCTCTGCACCGCGATTCGCGCGACGCAGGGCAAGGGCGTGATGCCGGACGGCACCAGCCGCTTCTCCTGCGACCAGGGCACCGTGTTCCACTACATGGGTTGCTCGACCTTCTCGAACTACTCGGTGCTGCCTGAGATCGCGCTGGCCAAGGTGCGGGAGGACGCGCCCTTCGAGAAGATCTGCTACATCGGCTGCGGCGTCACCACCGGCGTCGGCGCGGTGGTGAACACCGCGAAGGTGTGGCCGGGCGCCAATGTCGCGGTGTTCGGGCTGGGCGGCATCGGGCTCAACGTGCTGCAAGGCGCGCGCATGGTCGGCGCCGACAAGATCATCGGCGTGGATTTGAATCCGGCGCGCGAGGCGCTCGGCCGCAAATTCGGCATGACGCATTTCATCAACCCGAACGAGGTCGGCCTCGACAAGGTGGTGCAGGCGATCGTCGACCTCACTGGCGGCGGCGCCGATTTCTCCTTCGAGTGCATCGGCAACACCAAGGTGATGCGCCAGGCGCTGGAATGCTGCCATCGCGGCTGGGGCGAGAGCATCATCATCGGCGTCGCCGGCGCCGGCGAGGAGATCGCGACGCGGCCCTTCCAGCTGGTCACCGGACGCGTGTGGAAGGGCACTGCCTTCGGCGGCGCACGCGGCCGCACCGACGTGCCGAAGATCGTCGATTGGTACATGGAGAAGAAGATCGACATCGACAACCTGATCACCCATGTCCTGCCGCTCGAGCAGATCAATCACGGCTTCGAGCTGATGGAGAAGGGCGAGTCGATCCGCTCCGTGGTGGTGTACTGACGCCGTGACGGTCAATCCCGCGGATGGGAGCGTGCTGGGCGCGCTCTACGGCACCGACGCGATGCGCGAGGTGTTCGGCGAGCGCGCCTGGCTGCAGCGCATGCTGGATGTGGAAGCGGCGCTGGCGCGCGCCCAGGCGCGGCTTGGCATCGTCCCGAAGGAGGCCGCCGCGGCGATTACCGCGGCGGCCAGCGCCGACCGGCTGGACCGCGCGGCGCTCGCCAAGGCGACGCGCAACACGGGCTATCCCGTGGTGGGGCTGGTGCGGCAGCTTTCCGCGCTCGCCGGTGAGGAGGCGGGGCGCTGGACGCATTGGGGCGCCACCACGCAGGACATCATGGACAGCGCGGTGGTGCTGCAGATGCGCGACGGCCTAGCGCTGATCGAGGCCGATCTGCGCGCGACCTGCGTGGCACTCGCGGCGCGCGCGCGCGAGCACCGCAACACGGTGATGGCCGGGCGCACGCACCTCCAGCACGCGCTGCCGGTGACCTTCGGCTACAAGCTCGCCGTTTGGCTCTCCCCGCTGCTGACCGCGCTCGAGCGGCTGCAGCAGCTCCGCCCGCGCGTGCTGCGGGTGGAGTTCGGGGGTGCGGCGGGCACGCTGGCCTCGCTCGGCGACCGCGGGCTGGAGGTGGCGCGCGAGCTGGCGGCGGAGCTGGAGCTCGCGGAGCCCGACATCCCCTGGCACGTCTCGCGCGACGGCATCGCGGAAGCGGTGTGCTGGCTCGGCGTGCTGACCGGCAGCCTCGCCAAGATGGCGACCGACTTCATGCTGCTGATGCAGACCGAGATCGCCGAAGTGGCGGAGCCGCACGCGCCCGGCCGCGGCGGTTCCTCCACCATGCCCCAAAAACGCAACCCGATCGCCTGCGAATATGTGCTGGCGCAGGCACGCGGCGTGCACGCGCTGGTGCCGCAGGTGCTGAGCGCGATGCCGCAGGACCAGGAGCGCGGCACCGGGCCGTGGCAGGCGGAACCGCTCGCGGTGCCGCAGGCCTTTCTGCTGGCGCATGGCGCGGTGGTGCAGGCGCGCTTCCTGGCCGAAGGCATGGTGGTGGATGCGGCGCGCATGCGGCGCAACCTCGACATGACCGGCGGGCTGATCGTCGCCGAGGCGGTGATGATGGGCTTCGCCCCGTTGCTCGGCCGCGGCGAGGCGCATCACGTGGTGAACCACGCCTGCGACGTCGCGCTTGCGGAAGGCATCCCACTCGCCGAGGCGCTCGGCCGCGAGGCGTCGGTCGCCGGCAAGCTGGACCAGACGGCGATCGCACGGCTGACCGAGCCGGCGAATTATCTCGGCAGCACCGCAGCCTTCATCGATCGCGTGCTGGCGCGGGTCTAGACTAAGAGCTGAGGGGCGGAGCTTCGCGTCGCGGCAGTGCCGCGACGCTCGGGAAGGATAGCGGGCCCCGATCTCCGCGAGACAGCGCGGCGGCGGCTGATATCACGTCGCCACCGCCGCATGCGGCGCGGAGGCGAGCCGCAGGAACGCGCGGTCCTCGCGGCGGATGAACTGCTCGCGCTGCGCGAAGGCGAGGTTCTCCCGCCCCAGCGGATGCGCCTTCAGCCGCGCGCGATAGGCCTCGTAGGCGGCCAGGCTCGCCACGCTGTACACGCCATAGGCCAGCGTCGCGGAGCCCTCATGCGGCGCGAAATAGCCGATGAGCTCGGCGCCGCAGCTCGGGATCGCCTCGCCCCATACGCGCGCATACTGCGCGAAGGCCTCGTGCTTGGCGGGGTCGATCTCGTAGCGGATGAAGCAGGTGATCATCGCGGATCTCCGTCTCGGGATGCGCGCCTAGCCTCGCGCATCCCGCCGCGTACTTGCTTCGCTCCGCGCCGAAGCCGCCGGGCCTCGCTGCGAGGCACAGCGAACCTCGCGGGCAGGACACGAGAGCGTACGCGTTCAAAGAAGGCTGGGGGGCGGAGATGAACTTCGCCCCCGAGACCCCCCACCTCCTTTTTTTGACTCATGGGAAGCGTGGCGAGCGCCGTTCTGAACCCGACAACGCTGCGGCGCCCGAGAGTGCGGAAGCCACCAGCGCCAACAAGCCAAAAAAAGGAGGTGGGGGTGTGGGGGCGGAGTTCTCTCCGCCCCCACTCTAGCGCTTCGGGGCGTGCAGCGCGAAGGCCGCGCCCTGCGGATCGCGGCCCTGGACGATCCAGCCGCCGCCCGGCACTTGCATCGGCTCGAGCACGATGCTGCCGCCGCCTTCCGTCACCTTCGCCACCGCCGCATCGAGCGCCTCGACCTCGGCGTAGTAGAGCCAGGCGGCGCGGGGCATGGCGGCGGGCTTGTTGCACATCCCCCCGCTCGGCACGCCGCCGATGCTGAAGATCTGGTAGGTGCCCATGTCCGGGGTCTGCATCGCGTCCGATTTCTCCCAGCCGAACATCGCCTGGTAGAAGTCGAAGGCCTTGCTCCAGTCGGTCGCGTAGAGCTCGTGCCAGCTGAAGGTCGCCGGCGTGCCGCGTGCCGGCGGCTCCCACTCCATCGCGCCGGTACCTTTGAACAGCGCGATCGCCGCGCCCTGCGGATCGGCGATCACGGCGAAGCGGCCGATATCGGGAATGTCGGTCGGCGGGACGATGATGCTGCCGCCGAGATCCCGGGCCTGCGTGGCGCTGGCATCGACATCCGCCGTGCCGACATAGCCGATCCAGTGCGGCGGCGCGCCGGCGGCGCGCGCCTCCTCGGGCAGCGCCATCAGCCCCGCCATCGGCACGCTCCCGGCGGTCAGCAGCGTGTAGTCCATGCCGGCCACCGGGCCGGGCTGCATGCCCCAGCCCACCACCTCGGTGTAGAATGCTTTCGCCGCCGCTGTGTCGGTGGTCATCAGCTCGTACCACACGAAGCGGCCATCGCCTGCGGCCATGTGCTTCTCCTCCGGTCGGTCGCGCACCGGAGGCTAGCCGCAAGCGGTAACGGAATGGCGTCGGCGCGGCGGCGCCGCGATCACGAAGCCGCGACACTCCGCGGCACCCGGCGATGCGCCGCCGCGACGCGCAGCGTGGCGCGATCGGTGCGGCTCGTGCAGCTCAGTACCACGGCCGGTAATAGGGCCGCGGCGCGTAGTAGTAGCGCGGCGGCGGCGCGTAATAGGCGGGGCCGCCGTAATAGTAGCGCGGCTGCGACGCCGCGGCGACGCCGAGCCCCGCCGCGGCGCCCACGCCGGCGCCGAGCAACGCCGTGCGTGCCGGGTCGACCCGGCCATAGGCATCGTAGCAGCCGGCGGTCAGCAGCGCACCGCCGAGGACCAGCAGGGGCATCAGGCGCATCATTCGACTCCTTCGCACGCGACTCCGGCGGGCCACAGGGAACACGCCGCAAGTGGCACCACGCGGCGGAACCATGGCGGCATTGCGGCGGCTTGTCTCGCCTTCGCTGCCGCAGTCCTCAATTGTCGTCCCCTCAATTGCCGGCCCTCAATTGCCACCGCCATGATGCTGGCCGCTGTAATGGTGCGGCCGATATGCATGGTTGCCGTGATGCTGCCAGTGGGGCCGCGGCGCCGGCGCGCTCCAGTGATAGGCGGGCGGCCGGCTCCAGCTGCCGTAGTAGGCCGGCCGCGGCGCGTAATAGGCGGGCCGCGGCGCGTAGTAGGCCGGCCCCGGCGCAGCGTAGCCGTAGCCCGGCCCGTAATAGCCCCCGTCATAGGCGCAGCCTGCCAGCAGCAGCACCGCACCGATGCCGAACGGTTTGAGCAGGCGGCTCATGATCGGATCTCCCTGGCAACTGTGTCGCATGGAAAACCTACCAGCCGTGTCGCGGGTTGCCTGCCCAGCGCGGGGCGTGGCGGTGGCCGTAATTCCCGGCATAGCGGCGATGGCCACCGCCATCGTCGGTCGCCGCCGCGGCGATCAGCCCGGCGGCGGCGCCGATGCCGGCGCCGAGCACCGCCGTTCCGGCCCAGTCGGTCGAACCGTCGGGATGCTGGCACCCGGCCACCGCGATGGCGGCGGACAGGGCGAGGGTGGGCAGGATGCGCATGGCTCGGGACCTCCGGCACCTGCATCCTCCTGCGTGGTCGCGGCGAAGCCCGGGCAGCTTCGGGGCGGCGGCGCGAAAAGATTGCGGCACCCTGCCATGATCGCCGGCGCGCGCATGCGCGCTGCGCGCGCCGGGCGGGCGCACCGGGCCCGCGCGCCTGGCGAAGTCTCCGTGGACGTAGTCAGAGGAAGATCGAGCGAGGACGGAGTTCGCTCCGCCCCCCGTCCTTCTCGAGCGCCTACGTCGCGGATGAAGTGCTCCGTCCTGCCCGTGAAGTGCGCGCGCCGACGCCGCCGATCAGGCTTCACCGCAGCGGGCGGCGCATGCCCGGCGGTCGCCACCCTCCGCGGCATGGGCCTCCGCCGGTGCCGCGCTGAAGCGCGCCGGGTCGGGTTCCGAATGGCCTTGCATGCGCAGGACGCGGTGCGCCACGCCCTGCGCCCGGTCAGCCGCGCCCGCCGGAGAAGGCGTTGAAGGTCTGCAGCGTGTACGTGTCCTTCACTCCGGGCACCGTCTGCACCCGTTCCACCACGAACAGGCCGATGTCCTGGTCGGGCTCGAGATAGAACTTCCCGAGCAGGTCGTACTGGCCAGAGATGGAGTGCATCTCGGAAAGCTCCTCGATGCCGTCGGCCATCTCGCGCGCGACGCGGTAGGCCTGGCCCATCTCGCACTTGATCATGATGAAGATCGCCCGCATGGGGCGGAAACTACGCCGCGCCGCGCCGCGCCGTCAAAGTACCGCCCCGCGCGGCGGCCGAGATCGTGCCGAAGCCTGCGCCGCCGGGGCAAGACGCGCCGCGGAGATGTTCCCCGCGTACCCCCGGCGCTCGGCCGCGCCGCGCGTCGCCATGGCTGCCGCCGCGATGGCTGCTGCGCCGGCCACCGCCGCTGCGATCCGCCTCTTGGTGCTTCTGCGCATCGCACTGGCGCTCGCTCTTCCCCATGGTTCAGCGATCCGGCGGCGCATGGCCGCCTCCTCTGGCGTGGACAGGGGTAGCGCCGTCCCGCCGCGGCGCGTTGCCCGGCCCGGGGCGGCGGCTGCCCAAGCCGAGGGCAGCGCGGTCGCCGCGCCCCCACGCGCGCCGCTTCCGTATCGGCACGCCGCTTGCGTAGCATCGGCCCGATGAGCGCCCCTTCCCCCGATCTCGGCGGCCCGGCCCAGCCCCTGCTCACGGTCCGCGACCTCAAAAAGCACTTTCCCATCCGCGGCGGCCTGCTCGGCGGCCGGGTCGGCGAGGTGCGCGCGGTGGACGGCGTCTCCCTCACCGTGCTGAAGGGCGAGACGCTCGGCATCGTCGGCGAGAGCGGCTGCGGCAAGTCCACCACCGCGCGGCTGCTGATGCGCCTGCTCGACCCCGATGCGGGCGAGACGATCTTCGACGGCGAAGGCGTCGCCCAGAACCAGCAGGCCGGCGGCATCGCGCTGAAGGAGTACCGCCGCCAGGTGCAGATGGTGTTCCAGGACAGCTACGCCTCCCTGAACCCGCGCCTGCCGATCGAGGATTCCATCGCCTTCGCCCCCCGCGTGCACGGCGTGAGCGCGCGCGAGGCGCATGAGCGCGCGCACGAGCTGCTGGCCGCGGTCGGCCTCGCGCCCTCGCAATTCGCCCGCCGCTATCCGCACGAGCTCTCCGGCGGCCAGCGCCAGCGCGTGAACATCGCCCGCGCGCTCGCGCTGCGGCCGCGCCTCGTCATCCTGGACGAGCCGGTTTCCGCCCTCGACAAGTCGGTCGAGGCCCAGGTGCTCAACTTGCTGGTGGACCTCAAGGAGAAATTCGGCCTCACCTACGTCTTCATCAGCCACGACCTCAACGTCGTGCAGTACATCTCGGACCGCGTGCTGGTGATGTATCTCGGCAAGGTCGCCGAGCACGGGCCGGTGGACGAGATCTACAGCCGCCCGGCGCACCCCTACACGAGCGCGCTGCTCGCCTCGCGCCCCTCCATGGACCCGGCGAAGCGGCGCACCGAGCCGCCGCTCACCGGCGACCCGCCCAACCCGGTCAACCCGCCCTCCGGCTGCCGCTTCCGCACCCGCTGCCCGCACGCGGAACCGGTCTGCGCCGAACGCGAGCCGCCGGCCGCGCCGCTCTCCGACGGCCACGAGGCGGCGTGCCTGATGGCGTTGCCGGGGAGCGGGCATTCGCTGGCGGGAAAGCTGGCGGCATGAGGGAAGCGCCCCGTTTGCGTCGAGCCTCGCGCGGCTTCGGCGCCGGCCTCAAGGACGCTGCGCGCCGGCTTCGCCGGTCGCCTGCGGCGATCCTTGACCCCGTCACCGAAGCCGCGCGCTGCGGATGCGCGGCCGGGACGAAGGAACGGCGCCTGCGACCGAACCAAGGAACCGGGGAGGGGGCGGGACGCTTGCCCTCGCTCTCCGCAAGGAAGTGCCGATGAGCGCCACCCTGGAAGCCCCGCGCGCCGCCGCTGCCGCCGCGCCGCTGATCAAGGTCCGCGACCTCACCGTCCGCTTCGTCTCGCGCGACGCCACCGTTCACGCCGTGAACGGCGTCGATCTCGATCTCGCCCAGGGCCAGGTGCTCTGCATCCTCGGCGAGAGCGGCTCCGGCAAGTCCGTCACCTTGCGCGCGCTCATGAAGCTCCTGCCCAAACGCGCCGTGGTGCAAGGCGAGATCAAGGTCGCCGGCCAGGACGTGCAGGCGATGAGCGAAGGCCAGCTCGCCGATTTCCGCGGCAGCAGCGTCGCCATGATCTTCCAGGAGCCGATGACCGCGCTCGACCCGGTCTTCACCATCGGCCGCCAGATCGCCGAAGCCGTGCAGCGCCACGAAGGCGCCTCCCGCAGCGCCGCCGACGCCCGCGCGCTGGAACTGCTGGAGCTCGTCCAGATCCCCTCCGCCAAGCGCCGCCTCGCCGCCTATCCGCACGAGCTCTCCGGCGGGCTGCGCCAGCGCGCCATGATCGCCGTCGCACTCGCCTGCCGCCCCAAGCTGCTGCTCGCCGACGAACCCACCACCGCGCTCGACGCCACCGTGCAGATCCAGGTGCTGCTGCTGCTGCGCCGGCTGCAGGAACAGCTCGGCATGGGCGTGGTCTTCGTCACCCACGATCTCGGCGTCGCCGGCGAGGTCGCCGACCAGGTCGCCGTCATGTATGCCGGCCGCGTGGTGGAGCAGGGCCCGGTCGGCGCGTTGATGGCGGGGCCGCTGCACCCCTACGCCAAGGGCCTGCTCGGCGCGACCGTGCATGCCGGGCTGCGCGGCAAGCGCCTCACCACCATCCCGGGCGCGCCGCCCAGCCTCGAGCGCCTGCCCGCCGGCTGCGCCTTCGCCCCGCGCTGCGCCGAAGCCGAGCCGGCCTGCCTGGCCGCGCCGCCGGCGCCCCGCCATGTTGCCGGCGGCCGCATGGCGTGCTGCATTCACGTCCAGGGCGCGTGAGGGCTCGGCCCGCGCCCGCAGAGCGTTTTCGCCCGCGGTGTACGTCTTCGAGAAAGGCTGGGGGGCGGAGATGAACTCCGCCCCCCAGACCCCCCACCTCCTTTTTTTGGATACGGGGAAGCGCGGCAGACTCCGTCCTCAGCCCGACAACGCTGCGGCGCCTGAGAGTGCGGGAGGGGGGCGGAGTTCTCTCCGCCTCCACTCTTTCTTCCACCGATTCCAGTGCCGACGAAAACCGCTCTAAGCTGACAGCCCGCTGGGGGAGAACTTGCATGCTGGCGCGCGTGCGGCCGGAATGGGTGGACCACTACGGCCACATGAACCTCGCCTACTACCTCGTCGTCTTCGACATGGCGACCGATGCGCTGTGGCCGACGCTCAACCTCGGCCCGGAATTCCGCGCGCGCGGCCTCGGCACCTTCGCCGCCGAATCCTGGCAAGCCTATATCCGCGAGGTCACCGAAGGCATGCCGCTCGCCTGCGACAGCGCGGTGCTGCAGTTCGATTCCAAGCGCATGCTCTGCCGCCACGTCATGCGGCATGCCGAGGAAGGCTGGATCGTCGGCGAGAACGAGCTGCTCTATCTCTGCGTCGATCTCGAGGCGCGCCGCGTCGCCGCCTGGCCGGAGGACGTGCTCGCACGCTTCGCCGCCGCCGCGACCGGCGAGAACGCGAAGCGCCTCGCCCTCAAGCCGCGGCGCGGCGCGGCCGGTTGACCAGCCAGATCCCGAAGGCGATCAGGCCGAGCGCCGCGATCAGCCCCGGGCTCAGCGGATCGCCCAGCGCCAGCGCCCCCGCCACCACCCCGAACACCGGCGCCAGGAAGGTAAAGGCGGCGAGCCGCGACGCCGGGTAGTGCATCACCAGCCAGAACCACACGGTGTAGGACACGAAGGCGACGCCCACCGCGTTGTAGAGGAACCCCAGCAGCACCGGCGCCGTCAGCTCCAGCCGCCAGGATTCCCCCATCAGCGCCGAGGCCGGCACCAGCAGCAGCGCCGAGACGCCGAGCTGGAACATCAGCACCGTCTCGAAGCGCGTCACCGCGAGCCTTGTCGCCTTGATCAGCACCGTGGTGGCGCCCCACAGCACCGCGCCGAGCAGGCACAGCATGTCGCCCTCGAACTCGCGCGCCGAGGGCAGGCGCAGGCTGTCGCCGAAGGCGATCGCGAGGCCCGCGAAGGCGGCGAGCAGGCCGAGCAGCGTGTCGCGGTTCAGCCGGTCGCCCGGCACGAAGAGATGCGTCCCCACCGCCACGACGAAGGGCGCGACATAGAGGAACACCACCGCGCGCGCCGCGGTGGTGCGCGTCAGCCCCTCGAAGATCGCGACGAACTCGACGGCGAAGATGACGCCGATCAGCAGCCCCGGCAGCAGCGCCGCGCGCGGCGCCGTCATGCGCACCCGCCGCGCCGCGCACCAGGCGAGCAGCAGCGCGCCCGCCACCGCCGAGCGCAGGCCCGCCTGCAGCACCGGCGGAATGCCGGCGAGCGCTAATTTGGTGGCGATCTGCGTCAGCCCCCAGGCCAGGCAGAGCACCAGCATCAGCCCCGAGGCGCGGGCATCGAGCCCGCGCGCCGGCACCACGCCCGGGCCACTCACGCCGTCGCGGGCCGCCGCCGCAGCAGCGGCCACACCACCGAGGCGATCGTCGCCGCCCACAGCAGCACCGACGGCACCGACGAGACGAGGATCACCGGATCGCCATCCGAGAGCGCCAGCGCGCGGCGCAGATTGTCCTCGAGCAGCCGCCCCAGCACGAAGCCGAGCACCACCGGCACCAGCGGCACCTCGAGCTTGCGGAACAGCCACCCCACGACGCCGAACGCCACCGCGGCCAGCAGGTCGAAGGGCGAGTTCGACACCGCCCACACTCCGGCGAAGGACAGCGCCAGCACCGCCGGATAGAGCGCCCAGGCCGGCACCGCGAGCAGCCGCGCGAACAGCCCCACCAGCGGCAGGTTCAGCGCCAGCAGTGCCAGGTTGCCGATATACATGGAGGCGATCAGCCCCCACACCACCTGCGGCTGCTGCTCGAACAGCAGCGGCCCTGGCGTGATTTTGTACATCAGCAGCGCGCCCAGCAGCACCGCGGTGGTGCCGGAACCTGGGATGCCCAGCGCCAGCATCGGCACCATGTTGCCGATCTGCGCCGCGTTGTCGGCGGTCTCCGGCGCCGCCACGCCGCGCATGTCGCCTTCACCGAAGCGCCCGTCCGGGTGCAGCTTCTTTTCCGTGCTGTAGGACATCGCCGAGGCGACCGAGGCGCCGGCCCCCGGCAGCACGCCGACGATGAAGCCGATCCCCGTCGCGCGCAGCATCCCCGGCATGCAGCGCGCGAGCTCGCGCAAGGTCAGCTGCGCGCCGCCGCCGAGCCGCGCCGCCTCGGCGCGCAGATGCAGCTCTAGCAGCAGCAGCACCTCGCCGATCGCGAACAGCCCGATCGCCAGCACGGTGAAGTCGATGCCGCCCAGCAGCTCCAGGCTGCCGAAGGTGAAGCGCTCCACCCCGGTGCCGGAATCCACCCCGACCAGCGCCAGCAGCAGCCCGAGGCACCCCGCCGCCCAGGCCTTGGGCGCCGAGCCGCCGCCCACCGCGCCGAGCAGCGACAGCGCGAAGGCGATCAGCGCCACGTAATCCGCCGGCGAGAACCCCACCGCGACGCGCGCCAGCGGCACGGACAGGAAGGTCATCAGCACCACCGACAGCGTCGCGCCGACGAAGGAGCCGATGCCGGAGACCGCCAGCGCCGCCCCGCCGCGCCCTTGCTTCGCCAACGGGTGCCCATCGAGCGTGGTGATCGCCGCCGAGGGCTCGCCTGGCATGTTGAGCAGGATCGCGGTGATCCGCCCGCCATAGCCCGAGCCGTAATACACCGCCGCCAGCAGGATCAGCGCGCTCTCCGCCGGCAGCCGCAGCGCGAAGCAGAGCGGCAGCAGCAGCGCGATCGCGTTCATCGGCCCGATGCCGGGCAGCACGCCGATCGCCGTGCCCACCACGCAGCCCGCCAGCGCCAGCGCGAGGTTCACCGGTTGCAGCGCGACGCCGAAGCCGCCGGCGAGCAGGCTCAGCGCATCCATCTCACACCCCCAAGGGGCCGCGTGGCAGCGGCAGGTCGAGCAGCGGGTCCAGCAGCAGCCACAGCGCCGGCGCCGTCACCGCTCCCACCAGCACGGCGCGCACCGCGCCGGCGCCGAAGGCGAGCGCGATCACCAGGCAGAGCAGCGCGGTCGCCGGAATGAAGCCGATGGTGGTGAGCACCACGGCGTAGCCGAGCATGGCGGCCACCGCGATCGGCCCCGGCAGCCAGCGTTCCGCGCGCTCCCACCGCGTCTCCGGCCGCAGTGCCACCAGCACCGCGCACAGCGCGAGCACGATGCCGATCGCGGTCGGCACCGCGCGCGGCCCCACCGGATCGGCGGCGAAGGGCACAACGAGCGACTGCGCCGACCAGATGGCGCCCAGAGCCAGCAGCAGCAGCGCCGCGGCGAGCAGGCGATCGGCCATGGCTCAGTTCTGCTGCTGGATCAGCCCGACATCGCGGGCGAGCTGGCGGTATTCCTGCGTCCGCCGCTTCGCCAGCGCGTCGAACTCCGCCCCGAACAGGCTGAACTCGAACAACCCCGCGCCGCTGCGGGCCTCCGCCCAGCGCGGATCGGCGACCAGCCGGCGCAGCGCCTCCACCCAGAACTCATAGGCGGGCTGCGCGATCTGCGGCGGCGCATAGAAGCCGCGCACGATCGCCCATTCGGCTTCCACCCCCTGCTCGCGCGCGGTCGGCACATCGGCGAAGGGCCCCGGCAGGCGCTGCGGTGCCAGCACGGCGAGCAGCCGCAGCTCGCCCGCTTCCAGCTGCCCGCGCACCTCGGAGGCGTCGCCCGGCACCACCTGGATATGCCCGCCCAGCAGAGCGGCGATCGCCTGGCCGCCGCCCTCGAAAGGCACGTAGCGCATCCGCCGCGGATCGGCCCCCGCGGCGCGCGCGATCAGCGCCGCCTTGGTCCAGTCCTGGCTGCCCACCGAGCCGCCGGCGCCGATCGGGATGCTCCCCGTCTCCTGCCGCAGCGCCGCGACCAGGTCCGCGAGCGTCGCGAACCGGCTGTCCTTGCGCACCGCGATTACGCCGTAATCGGCGCCGATCGCGCCCACCCAGCGCACGTCGTTCTCGGTGAAGCGCCCGAACCGCCCCTGCGCCAGGTTCACCCAGGATCCGGTGGAGACGGCGACCAGCAGGTTGCCGTCGCTGCGCCGCTGCGCCTGCACGAAATTATACGCCACCGCGCCGATCCCGCCCGGCATGTTGGTGGTGCGCATCGGCGCCGCGAGAATGCCGGTCTCATTCAGCATGCGGCTGGTGAGCCGGCAGGTGAGATCGAACCCGCCGCCCGGCGCGGCGGGCGCGATGCATTCCGGGTTCTGCGGCGCGAAGCCCTGGGCCATGGCCGGTGCGGCCGCCGCGCTCGCCGCCAGCGCGAGCAGATGCCGTCTTTGCATGTGTGCCTCCCCCTCAGCTCAGGCGGTCGCGGATGCGGGCGATGCCGGCTTCCGCGCATTGCTCGTCGAGATGCCCGCCGGGCGCGCCGCCGACGCCGATCGCGCCCACCACCTCGTCGCCGACACGGATCGGCATGCCGCCGCCCACCACCAGGAATCCCTCGATATCGGTGAGCCGCGAGGCGGCGGGATTGCTGCGCACCTGCTCCAGCACCTGGCTGGTCGCCGCGCGCATCGAGACGGCGGTGTAGGCCTTGGCGCGCGCCGAGGCCACGGTGTGCGGCCCCGCCCCGTCGGCGCGCAGCAGCGCGCGCAGCACGCCGGCGCGATCCACCACCGCCGCCGCGACGCGATAGCCGCGCCCGGCGCAGGCCTCCACCGCCGCCGCCACCGCCTCGGCGGCCAGCGCGGCGTTCACGCTGCGCTCGGTGACCAGGCCCTGGGCCAGCGCCGGCTCGCCGGCCAGCAGCAACAGGCCCAGCAGGGCGGTTTGCCGCATGCGTCGTCCTCCGGATCGGCAGAATTGTCGCGGATGTGCCATGGCCACGGCGTCACGGCAAACGGCGGAAAAGATCGGGGGCGGAGAGAACTCCGCCCCCGAACCCCCACCTCCTTTTTTTGGCTTCTTGGCGCTCGCGGCTCCCGCACTCTCTGGCGACGCCACGTTGTCGGGTTCGGAACGGCGCTCTGGACACTTCCCAAGTCACCAAAAAAAGGAGGTGGGGGGCCTGGGGGGCGGAGTTCACTCCGCCCCCCAGCCTTTTTCAGGTGATGCGCCGGAATAACCCCGGATAGTCGATCACCAGCCCCTCGTCATCCGTCGTGATGTCGCGGCGGAAATCGCTGTCGCGCGACTCGTAGCGATAAAGCCGGCGATATCCGAGGCAGGTGTAGCGCTGCGGGTCCGCCGTCACGGAGAGGCTCGGCATCTCGACATAGGCGCTGATGATATCGGCCGACTCTCCCTCCCGCAGCCCGAGCCGCCGGATCGGCAGCGTATTGGTGAAGGGCGTGATCGGCAGGTCGATATCGAGCGCGCCGTCCAGCGTGGGCAGCGGGCTGCCGTCCACGCGCCAATGCCCTGTGCCGTCGGCCTCCAGCACCACGCGCCCGCCGCCGATCACGCCGATCTCCGCCCGCCGCACGCGCCAGGACTCGTCGCAGGCGATGCGGAACACCGCCGCGAAACCCGCCGCGCCGCTCCCGCTCAGCGCCGCCGCCTCGGCCATCACGCCGGCCGCGTCCATCCGCAGCACCAGGTGCTGCACGCCCTCGCCGTCCTCCTCGCGCCACCGCGCGACGATCTCTCGCGTCATCACACCGGCACCTGTCCCTCGCCCTTGAGCGTGCCCAGCACGAAGGAGGAGCGCGTGTCCTTCACCCCCGGCATGCGCAGCAGCGCCTTCAGCGCGAACTCGCCATAGGCATCGAGGTCGCTCGCCACGACGTGCAGAAGATAGTCCATCTCGCCGCTCATCGCGTACGCCGCGAGCACCTCCGGCCGCGCCGCCAACGCACGGTGGAAGGCGTCGACCACCTCCTCGGCATGGGAGGACAGCCCCACCATGACGAAGGCCTGCACCGGCAGCCCCACCCGCGACGGGTCCAGCACCGCGGCATAGCGCGCGATCACCCCGGCTTCCTCCAGCCGCTTCACCCGCCGCTGGCAGGGCGTCGGCGACAGGCCGACCGCCTCGGCGAGCGCCACGATGGAAAGCCGCCCGTCGCGCTGCAGGGCGCGCAGGATGCGGCGGTCCGTGGCATCCAGGTTCGTGGTGGTTTTCGCCATCGAGGGGCCCCTGCCGAGCGAGTTCCGCCCAGTTTACCCCAAGAAACGGGCGGTTTTGGCGAGAAACCCTCTGTCCCCCGGCCTATTCTCTCCGTCACAGACAAGGCCCCGGGAGGTGCCGTCATGGAAGGACATGTCCCCGCCGGGCTGCCGCCGCATCTGCGCGGCAATTACGCCGCCGCGGGCGCCGACTTCACCCTGCCGCAGCATCCGGACGACTACAGCGAGGCCGACCACGAGACCTGGCGCACCCTCTATCAACGCCAGACCGCGCTGTTCCCGCACTGCGCCGCGCGCGCCTATCGCGAAGGCCTCGCGCGGCTCGACTGCGCCGCCGGCGTGCCGGATTTCGACCGGGCCTCGCGCCGCCTGCGCGCCGCCACCGGCTTCTCCCTCGTCGCCGTCCCCGGCCTGATCCCCGACGGCGCCTTCTTCGACCATCTCGCCGCGCGCCGCTTCCCCGTCACCAACTGGATCCGCAAGCCGGAAGAGCTCGACTACCTGGTTGAGCCCGACGTGTTCCACGATTTCCTCGGCCACTGCCCGCTGCTCACCAACCCGGCTTTCGCCAATTTCATGCAGGCCTATGGCGAGCTCGGCCACCGCGCCCAGGCGATGGGCGCCCTCAAGCCGCTCGCGCGGCTCTACTGGCACATGGTGGAATTCGGCCTGATCCGCGAGGAGGGCGCGATCCGCGCCTATGGCGCCGGCATCCTCTCCTCCCGCGCGGAGACCGTCGCCGCCGTCACCTCGGAGACGCCGCGCCGCGTGCGCTTCGACCTCGGGCGCGTGCTGCGCAGCGACTACTTCATCGATGACCTGCAGCCCACCTACTTCGTCATCGACGACTACGCCGAGCTGTTCGCCGCGGTCCACGCGGCGCCCGCGCTGCTCGAAGCGGCGCGCAACGCCGAGCCGATCCCGCCCGGCGCCGCCGCCCCCGGCGACATCCCCGTGCCCCTCACCGAACTGCACCCCTGAGAGGAGAGAGACGCTCCATGGATATCCCGCCCGATCGCACCGCCCTCGCCGGGTCCATCTCCGATGCCAACCCGATGGGCACCGACGGCTTCGAATTCGTGGAGTTCACCGGCCCCGACATTCCCTATCTCGAAGCCCTCTTCACGCGCCTCGGCTTCACCGCCGTCGCCCGCCACCGTTCCAAGAACGTTACCCTCTGGCGTCAGGGCGAGGTCAATTTCGTCCTCAACGCCGAACCCGAATCCTTCGCCCAGGCCTTCGGCCGCGTGCACGGCCCCTGCGCCTGCGCCATGGCCTTCCGCGTCGCCGACGCCGCCCGCGCCCATGACCGCGCCATCCAGCTCGGCGCCCGCCCCTTCCATGGCCGCGTCGGCCCGATGGAGCTCAACATCCCCGCCATCGAAGGCATCGGCGGCAGCCTCATCTACTTCGTGGACCGCTACGGCCCGCAGGGCTCGATCTGGGACGTGGATTTTCGCTGGATCGACGGCGTCGAGCGCAACCCCAAGGGCCACGGCCTGACGGTGCTCGACCACCTCACCCACAACGTCCATCGCGGCCGCATGGAGGCCTGGGCCGGCTTCTACGAACGCCTGTTCAACTTCAGGGAAATTCGATACTTCGACATCGAGGGCAAGCTCACCGGTCTCAAGTCCAAGGCGATGACCAGCCCCTGCGGCATGATCCGCATCCCGATCAACGAGAGCAGCGACGACAAGAGCCAGATCGAGGAATACCTCCGTGCCTACAAGGGCGAGGGCATCCAGCACATCGCCATGGGCACCGACGACATCTTCGCGAGCGTCGAAGGCATGCGGACCACCGGCGTGCAGTTCATGGACACGCCCGACACCTACTATGAACTCCTGCCCAGGCGCCTGCCCGACACCGGCGAGGACCTCGCCCGCATGGCGAGGAACCGCATCCTGATGGACGGCTCCCCCTCCGGCGGGCGGCTGCTGCAGATCTTCACCGGCACCGTCATCGGCCCGATCTTCTTCGAGCTGATCCAGCGCAAGGGCGACCAGGGCTTCGGCGAGGGCAATTTCCGCGCCCTGTTCGAGAGCATCGAGCTCGACCAGATCCGCCGCGGCGTGCTGCAGGACAAGCCGAAGGAAACCGCGGCTTAACCCAACCCTGCTAACCGGTTCCGATCCACGACGGATCGGAACCGGCCCTCATGCGGCGCATCCTTGGAACCATTGCCGCGCGCATCTACCTCGCGGTCGCGGCCCTCGTCCTGCTCGCCATCGCCGCCGGCGGCCTCGGCTTCCACAATTTCCGCGAACAGGCGGAGGACGTGGCCGCCGCCCAGCGCGCCTTGGAGCGCTCGCTGCTCGCCGAGCGGCTGAACGCCCACATCTTCGCCGTGGTGATGGACAGCCGCGGCCTCTACATGTCGCGCAACGAGCAGGAAGCGCGGCGCTTCGCCGCCGCCATGGCCCCCGCCCTGGAGGGCATCAACCGCGACCTCGCCCGCCTGCGCGCCGCCTCGCCGAATGATCCGCTGGTCGCCCGCCTCGGCGAGGCGCTGGAAAGCTTCGTCCGCTTCCGCAGCGAGCTCGGCCGCATCGCCGTCGCCGAAGGCGGCCCCGCCGCCGACCGCATGGGCAACAACGAGGCCAACCGCGCCAACCGCCGCGCCGTCAACGACGCCCTCGAAGCCGCCGCCGCCCGCTTCCACGAGGACGCCGAATCCCGCCAGGCCGCCAGCGAGGCCGATGGCCGCACCCGCAGCACCTGGCTGCTAATCATCGTGCTCACCGGCGCCCTCGCCGCCGGCGGCTTCGCCTTCGTCCTGGTGCGCGCCGGCGTCGCCGCGCCGCTCGGCCGCCTCACCGCCGCCATGGCGCGCCTCGCCGAAGGCCACACCGAGACCGAGGTGCCCGACACCCACCGTACCGGCGAGCTCGGCGACATGGCCCGCGCCATCGCCGTCTTCCGCGCCAAGCTGATCGAGAACGCCGAGCTCCGCCTCGCCCAGGAACGCGAGCGCGAGGCCGCGCTCGCCGCCCGCATGGCGGAGCTCAAGAGCATCGCCGACCGCATGGAGGCGGAGACCGCCACCGCCGTGCAGCAGATCGGCGGCCGCATCGAGGCGATGGCGAAGGAGGCCGAGGACATGGCCGCCGCCGCCGCCCGTGCCGCCGCGGGCAGCACCGGCATGGCCGCCAGCGCCCGCGAGGTGCTGGACCACGCCGAGGCCGGCGCCGCCGCCACCGAGGAGCTCTCCGCCTCCATCCGCGAGATCGCCCAGCAGGTCGAGCACGCCTCCGTCGCCACCCGCAACGCCGTCGCCGGCGCCGAAGCCGGCACCCAGGCCATCGCCGGCCTGCAGCAGGCGGTCGAGCGCATCGGCGCCGTCGCCCGGCTGATCGCCGACATCGCCGGCCAGACCAACCTGCTCGCCCTGAACGCCACCATCGAAGCCGCCCGCGCCGGCGAGGCCGGCAAGGGCTTCGCCGTCGTCGCCGGCGAGGTGAAGGCGCTCGCCAGCCAGACCGCGCGCAGCACCGAAGAGATCTCCCGCCACATCCAGGAGATCGCCGCCGCCACCGAATCCGCCGTGGAAGCGGTGCGCGGCATCGCCGGCACCATCGGCGACCTCGACGGCGTCACCACCGCGATCGCCTCCGCCGTCACCGAGCAGAGCGCCGCCAGCGAGGACATCGCCCGCCGCGTCGCCGGCGGCGCCGCCGCCGCCCAGTCCATGACCGGCCGCGCCGGCGACATCGCCGCCGCCACCACCGCCGCCGAACAACGCGCCGCCATCCTGCGCAGCGCCGCCAGCGACACCCGCACCGACATCACCACCATGCGCAGCCAGATCCTCGCCACCCTCGGCGGCGCAGCGCGCGAGCTGGAACAGCAGCGAAGGTAGGTGCTTCAGGCACTGGGTGCGGGACCGAGAGGGGGCTCTGCCCCCTCTCGGGCTCTCCCCCGCTGGGGGGCGACCTCGCCCCCCAGACCCCGAGGGCAGGTTCGGGTCAGAGGGAGGGGCACCGCGCGCCCGTTGAAGCGGTGCGCCGCTCATGCCCCTCCCTCTGACC
>Ga0081539_10000321_pt1 | contig 106887 bp, 97 predicted proteins | sample TabmetS4T2R2_FD_71023 | JGI IMG/M metagenome (GOLD analysis project Ga0081539, IMG submission 71023) | Tabebuia heterophylla rhizosphere microbial communities from the University of Puerto Rico - S4T2R2 | ecosystem: Host-associated > Plants > Roots > Rhizosphere ... | reverse complement strand
CCTTTTGTTTCCCCCTTTGGCCTGCGTTTTGGTAATTTTTTGGGGGGGGGGGGGTTTTTTTTTGTTTTTGGTTTTGGGCATATTTTTTCCGTCAGGGCGGGGTTTGCCCCGCCCATCCACGTCTTTCTGCCGGCAATTTAAAGACGTGGATGGCCGGGACAAGCCCGGACATGACGATGACAGCGGACGGCCACGCCGGAAATCACGCCGCGCCTTTCAGCAGCCGTTCCGCCGCCGCGCGTGCTTCGGCGGTGATCTCCGCGCCGGCCAGCATGCGGGCGATTTCCTCACGGCGGTGGTCGGCGGCGAGCCGCGCGACGCGGGTGGCGACGCGCTTGCCCTTGTCCAGCGCGTCCTTGGAGATCAAGAGATGTTGGTCGGCGCGCGCCGCCACCTGCGGCGCATGGGTCACCGCCATCACCTGCACCTTTGCAGCGAGCCGCGCCAGGCGCGCGCCGATGGCGTCCGCCACGGCACCTCCGACGCCGGTATCGATTTCGTCAAACACCAAAGTCGGCGCCGAGCCGCGATCCGACAGCACCACCTTGAGCGCCAGCAGGAACCGCGCCAGCTCGCCGCCGGAAGCAACCTTCATCAACGGCCCAGGCCGGGTGCCCGGATTGGTCTGCACCCAGAACTCGATGCGATCAAGGCCGTACGGGCCCGGCAAGGCGGAATCGGAATCGATCTGCGTTGAGAATTTCGCCCGCTCGAGTTTCAGCGGTGCGAGTTCGGCATTGACGGCCTTGTTGAGTTTTTCCGCGGATTTTGCACGCGCAGCCGACAGTTTCGCCGCGGCAGCGGTGTAACGCCTGTCCGCTTCCGCCGCCGCACCTTCCAGCTTTTTCAGCTGCTCGGCGCCGGCGTCGATCAGCGCGACATCAGCGGCGTATTGCGAGGCCAGCGCCGCCAGTCCGTCCACCGGCGTCGAATATTTCCTCGACGCCGCGCGCAGCGCGAACAACCGTTCCTCGATGCGTTCCAGCTCGGCGGGGTCGAAATCCGCCGCGATCAACGCCGCGGCGAGATGCTGGTCGGCCTCCTCCAGCGCATTGATCGCGGCATCGATCGCCTTCACCGCAGGCTCAACCAACGCAGGTGAATTGCCGGCGCGGCGCTCCAGCCGGCGCACCGCCGCCGCCAGCGCCGCCACCGGGGAATGGTTGCCGCTCACCGCATCCTGCGCCTCGCGCAGGTCGCCGGCGATTTTTTCGCCCTGCATCATCGCGGTTCTGCGCTCGGCCAGCGCGGTTTCCTCGCCGTCCTTCGGCCTGAGCTTTTTCAATTCATCAGCGGCGTGGCGCAGATAATCCGCTTCGCGTGCCGCGCGATCCATATCCGCGCGATGCTCCTGCAGCGCGGCATGCGCCGCACGGCGCGCATCCCAGAGCCCCTCGAGCGCGGCCACCTCCTTCTCGAGCCCCGCAAAAGCGTCGAGCAGGCGGCGATGGGCCGCGGCGTCGACCAGCGCGCGTTCGTCATGCTGGCCGTGAATTTCGACCAGCGCGGTGCCGACCGCCTTGAGGGTCTGCACGCTGATCGCCTGGTCGTTGATGAAGGCGCGGCTGCGGCCGTCGGCCAGCTGCACCCGCCGCAGGATCATCTCGCCATTGTCGTCGAGCCCGTTGTCGCTGAGGATTTTCGACGCCGGGTGCCGCTTGGGAACATCGAAGGTCGCGGTGACCTGGCCCTGCTCCACGCCGTGCCGGACCAGGCCGGCGTCGCCGCGGCCGCCCAGCGCCAGCGCGAAGGCATCGAGCAGGATGGATTTGCCGGCGCCGGTCTCCCCGGTCAGCACCGCGAGGCCCCGGGAAAACTCGATATCGAGCCGTTCGATCAGGACGATGTCACGGATCGACAGACGCGCCAGCATGCGGGATCGGTTCCTGATGGTGTGGTGGGACTACTCTTCTGCCCGGCGCGAGTCTGTCAAGAGAACTCTGACTCAATGCGGCATTCAGCTAACCCCTTGATATGGGCACTGCCTACTGTAATCGAACGATTACTTTTGCTGTTGTAATCGATCGGTAACATAGGCTAATGTCATCGAACGATGACACCGGAGTCCTTCATGCTCGTTCGTACAGCCGCCGACCTGGGCGCCGTCATAAAAGACAGGCGCAAGCAGCTCAAACTTGATCAGTCCAACCTCGCCAAGCGAATCGGCGTCAGCCGCCGATGGGTGATCGAAGTCGAACACGGTCACGCACGTGCCGAGCTTGGCCTTGTGCTCCGAGCTCTTGATGCCTTGGATATCCGACTCGACGCAAGCAGCGAAGTCGCCAGCCGTCGCGGTTCAACCAAGTCTGCCGTCGACATAAACGAGATCGTGGCTAAAGCCAAAAAGAGCAGGATATGACGAGCGAACTTGTTGCTCTTGTGGACGGCAAGGAAATCGGCCGCGTCCACAACGACACTCGCGGCCGGTTGACGTTCGTCTATGACGATGGGTGGCGTAAAGCATCAAACGCCTATCCGCTCTCACTCTCCATGCCACTCGCAGCCGCAGAGCACAGCCCTTCCGCCGTTCAGGCTTTTCTATGGGGACTCTTGCCGGACAATGAGCGTGTCCTTGATCGCTGGGCCGCGAAATTTCAGGTATCGGCCCGCAATGTCTTTGCCCTCATTTCGCACGTTGGCGAAGATTGCGCGGGCGCCGTCCAGTTCGTCACGCCTGATCGTGTAGAGGCTTTACGAAGCGGCAAGGACGACAAAGTCGCATGGCTTGATGAGAAGAACATTGCCAAACGCTTGCAAACCTTGCGTGAGGATCATGCGGCCTGGCGGTTGCCACGCGACACTGGACAATTCAGCCTTGCCGGTGCCCAGCCCAAAACCGCATTGCTTTTGCAAAACGGCCGCTGGGGGATTCCTTCCGGGCGGCTTCCGACGACGCATATCCTGAAGCCGCCGACCGGCCATTTCGACGGTCACGCCGAGAACGAACATATCTGCCTCAAGCTTGCTCGCGATCTCGGACTGCCGGTCGCGGAAACCACGGTGATGCGCTTCGAAAACGAAATCGCCATCGTCGTCGAACGCTATGACCGGCAACTTAGCGGCAACCAAATCGCTCGCGTCCACCAGGAAGATATTTGCCAGGCACGCGGCCTTATGCCGACAAAGAAATATCAAAACGAGGGCGGGCCGACTCCCTCCGACGTCGTCGAACTCTTGCGTACCTATTCCACCGATCGTGTGGATGATGTTGACACGTTCGTCAGGGCACTCGGCTTAAACTGGCTCATTGCCGGCACGGACGCCCATGCGAAAAACTATTCCCTGCTCCTCGGCAGCGGGCCCATGATACGGCTTGCGCCGCTATACGATGTCGCCAGCATTCTTCCCTATGACGAAATCGATATGCAGAAGATCAAGCTCGCGATGAAAGTCGGCGGCGAATACAGGCTAAGCCAGATCGGCTTGCGCCAATGGCAGAAGTTCGCCCGCGAAACACGCGTCGATACCGACCAAATGCTTGACGGACTGGTCTTCATGGCCGAACAGCTTCCCGACGTCGTGGCCGACGTGCGGACGCAGGCGAAAGAGGATGGGCTGGACCACGCCATCATCGAGCGCTTGGCCTCGCAGTTGATCGCAAGAGCGAAGGACTGCCAACGCATGTTCGGCTTGAAGCAAACCTCTTGAGGTCCGAAGGAGAAAGGCGCCGCGCAAGCTGCCCTACCCGAGCCCCAGCTTCTTGAAGGCCTTGGAGATATAGGAGCCCTTGTTCTCGCTGGGCTCGAGACCGCCGGACTTCACAAGGTTATAGGCGTCCTTGTACCACTTACTGTCGGGAAAATTGTGTCCGAGCACGGCGGCGGCGGTCTGCGCTTCGCCGACGATGCCGATCGCCATATAGGCCTCGGTCAGCCGCGCCAGCGCTTCCTCGACATGCCGGGTGGTCTGGTACTGCGTCACTACGGTCTTGAAGCGATTGATCGCCGCGGTGTAATCGCGCTTTTCCATGTAATAGCGGCCGACATTCATCTCCTTGCCGGCGAGCTGGTCGCGGGCGCCTTCCAGTTTTGCTTTGGCGCTGGTGGCATATTCGGAAGTCGGATACTTGCGGACCACTTCCTCCAGCGCGGCAATCGCCTTTTCGGTGCGGCCCTGGTCGCGCGAGATGTCCGGGATCTGGTCGTAATGCGAGGCCGCGATCAGATATTGCGCGTAAGCGGCATCCGCGCTGCCGGGATGCAAAGTGACGTAGCGGGTGGCGGCACCGATGCAGCTGTCGAAGTCCCCGGCGTTGTAGAACGCGTAAGCCGACATCAGCAGCGATTTGCGCGCCCAGTCCGAGTAAGGATGCTGGCGATCGACCTCTTCGAACTTCTTCGACGCCGCCTTCGGATCCTTGCTCTGGTTCATCAGGTACAAGCCCTCATTGTAGAGCTTGTCCGCGGGCTCTTCCTTGAAGGTGTCGTCCTTGGAAGTGAACTTATCGAGAATGCTGCCGGCGCCGCATCCGCTTAGGCATAGCGCGAGCACCGTAAGGCCAGAAGCCAGCCGCAGCCGCCGCCCCAGGCCGAGCCCAGATTTGCGCAGTTCGAGCGTCATACGCTGTGCCGACATGGATTCAAAACCTGACGCCTGTGATGCGGTGCCCGATGCACGCGCCATGAACGGGTCATGGACGCAATCTGCCCGTGGCGCTTCATCGTGCGACCGCGAGCCTGTCTACCCGAAAAAAGACCCTTAACCAACCGAATACGCAGGCATTTCGCCCGGATTAAGGCGGGCGCGCACGCTCACGCCGTGATTCCGGGCGCCCGCGAAGCGGGCGAAGCCGGAACCTCGATGGGCCTCGCACGAGCGAACCAACTCCGGATTCCGGGTTCGCGCCTGAAGAAGGCGCGCCCCGGAATGACGGCGAAATGGTGAAAGGCCGGTGTCGAAGCGGTCAGGACACGTCCGGGCCATAGGCAGGCGCAACCATGCCGCCGGCCATGCCGCTGCGGATTTCGACGCGGCCGCGCGGGCGCTGCGCCGGTTCCGATTCCACCACCCGCCAGGCACTGCGGTCGGCCATCAGGGCGGTCAGCACGGCGTGATTGAGCTTGTGGCCGCCGCGTACCGAACGATAGGCACCGAGCAGCGGCAGGCCCGCAAGCGCCAGATCGCCGACCACGTCGAGCACCTTGTGGCGTACGCATTCGTCGGCGTAGCGCAGGCCCTCGGCGTTGAGCAGGCGCTCCTCGTCGAATACCACGGAGTTCTCGAACGACGCGCCAAGCGCGAAGCCCGCGCTCCACAGCCGTGCCACGTCGTTCATGCATCCAAAGGTCCGGGCGCGGCAGATGTCGCGCCGAAAACTTTCCGGATTGAGATCGAGGATGAAGCTCTGCTTGCCGATCACCGGATTGGGGAAATCGATTTCCACTTCGGCGCGAAAACCGCTGGCGTGGGGGCGCAACTCGCCGAAAGCATCGCCCAATACCACCTGCACCCGCTTCAACACCTGGATGAAGCGGCGCGGCGCGGACTGCGTCAGGATACCGGCCTGATCGATCGCGGCGACGAAAGGCGCCGAGCTGCCGTCCATGATCGGTACTTCCGGTCCATCGACATCAATGGTGGCGTTGTCGATGCCCATTCCGCGCAACGCCGCGAGAACGTGCTCAGCGGTGGAAACCAGCGGACCTTCGCGATCGCCCAGCACGGTCGCGAATTCGGTCGATGTCACGGCTTTCGCAATGGCCTGCACCTCGCGATCGAAACCATCGGGACCGGTGCGGACAAAAATAAAACCCGCATCGATGGGTGCAGGTCCGAGGGTAAGCCTGACGGGTAAACCGGAATGAACGCCGACGCCCGTCACGGTGGCTTGCGACCGAAGCGTTGTTTGACGGCTGAATTTCATTCGCAGATTACCCACAACTGACTCACATAAAGCCGACCGATCCGATTGCGCGGCGATTCGTCTTTAGTTTCCCCAAGTCACGGCGCGAACCATAGTCACTGCCACAAAGAGCGCCAACTCACGCTTGTTTACCGATTGTTACCCCAAGTCTGCCGCATTCGCGCCAGCCGTTAACCAAATTCCAGCACCGATCGGCATCGTTCCGGCCCGTTCATCAGGCCCGAAATTTGATAATTTATCGTTTCCTGTCAGATACTTGATGATCACGAAACAATGCAGATCATTGCAAAAGCAAAAGCCCCGGCGATTTAAGCCGGGGCTTTTTTCGTGAGCGGAATTGTAACAAAAATCAGTTGGCCTGGCGGCGGAGGAAAGCGGGTATATCAAGATGGTCGTCGCCTTGTGGCGCCGCCGCAACAGGCGCGGGGCGTCCGTGCGAATCCAGACCTTGCGGCGCGGGCCGCTTTCCATATTCCGATACCGGCTCGTGCGCCGCCATCTGCTCCGCCACGCTGCGCTGCGGTTTGCGTTCCGGCAACGGCGGCAATGGCGCCATCGCGGGACCGGAGGCCCGGGCCGCGATCGGCGGCTCGGTTTCCTCGTCGCGGCGGCCGAGCCCGACATTGGCGAGGCGCTGCAGCAGCGACATCCTTACCTTTTGCGGCTGCGGTTCTTCGTCGGTCTCGCCGCGGGCCTGGCGAATCTCGGCTTGCGCGGGCATCGGAAGGTCTTCGAACTTCGGCATCCTGGGCGCGCGAACCGCGGTGCGTTCGGCGGGTTGCGGAATGAACGCTTCCGGCGTCGCCGGCTCCTGGGCCTCGAGTTTCTTGACGTCGAGATCCGGAAACAGCGACGGCTTTTGCGCGATCGGGCGCACCGTGACGTCGCCATAGGAGGCCGGCTGCATGGATTCCGGCGCTACGGCAGCGGCGATCGCCGCCAGCGCCGCGCGTTCGATGCTGTTGGCCGGAGCACGGGCCGCGGCAGGCACGGGACGCGGCGCGTCCGTCTTCTGCGCGGTCGCGGCGACGGTGCGTTGATTGTCGGCACGCAGCTTCGCAGTGACGTCGGCGAGGCGGCCATCCGGCGTCGCCACCGCGGAGGTTGCCACCGCCGCCGCGGGCGCGGCTGCCTTGGCAATCGCCGCCTGCTCAATGCCGGTGGCGACCACGGAGACGCGGATGATCCCGTCGAGGGTTTCGTCGAAGGTGGCGCCGACGATGATATTGGCGTCGGGATCGACCTCCTCGCGGATGCGGGTGGCGGCCTCATCCACCTCGAACAACGTCAGATCCTTGCCGCCGGTGATCGAGATCAACAGGCCGCGTGCGCCTTTCATGGAAGAGTCGTCGATCAGCGGATTGGCGATCGCGGCTTCCGCGGCTGTCATCGCGCGCTTCTCGCCGGAGGCCTCGCCGGTACCCATCATCGCCTTGCCCATCTCGCGCATCACGGCGCGGACATCGGCGAAGTCCAGATTGATCAGGCCTTCCTTGACCATCAAATCGGTGATGCAGGCGACGCCCGAATAGAGCACCTGGTCGGCCATCGCAAAAGCGTCGGCGAAGGTGGTCTTTTCGTTGGCGACCCGGAACAGGTTCTGGTTCGGGATGATCAGCAGCGTATCCACCACCTTGTGCAGTTCGGCAATGCCGGACTCCGCGGTGCGCATGCGGCGCTGGCCTTCGAAGTGGAACGGCTTTGTCACCACGCCGACGGTGAGGATGCCCATGTCGCGCGCGGTCTTGGCGATCACGGGGGCTGCACCCGTGCCGGTGCCGCCGCCCATGCCGGCGGTGACGAACACCATATTGGCGCCGGAGAGATGATCGCGGATCTCGTCGATCACCTCGTGGGCGGCAGCCGAGCCGACATCCGGCTGCGAGCCGGCGCCGAGGCCTTGCGTCACCTGGGTGCCCATCTGCACGATGCGCTGCGCCTTGGACATGGTGAGCGCCTGCGCGTCGGTATTGGCGACGACGAAATCGACACCCTGCAGTCCGGCGGTGATCATGTTGTTGACGGCATTGCCGCCCGCTCCGCCGACGCCGAATACGGTGATCCGCGGCTTCAGCTCGCTGATGTCTGGGGGAGTAAGATTGAGTGCCATGGTTGCCTCTCGATTACGCGCGCGTTGTTTCACGATGTCCCAAGGCCGGAGGCCGAAGGCGTTGATGGAATTCCAGGTTCGGGTTCACGGAAACGATCATCAGAAGCCCTCGCGAAGCCATCGTCCGACCTTTCCGAGATAGCCGTCGGTCCCTGTCCGGAGCTGCCGCGTATGCCGCGGTTCGACATGTTCAAGATGAGCGTATTGCGGATAGACCAGGAGGCCCGACGGCACCGCGAACGAGGCGCTCTTGGCTTCGCTGGGCAGCCGTCCGAAACCGAGCGGGCGGCCGATGCGCACCGGACGGGCGAGGATCTGGCTTGCAAGTTCGGGAACGCCGGTGAGCTGCGAGGCGCCGCCGCTCAGGACGACCCGCGCACGCGGCTCTGCCGCAAACGGGGAATCCGCGAGCCGGTCCCTGACCATCTCAAAAATCTCCTCGGCGCGGTGGCGAACGATGTTCGCGATCGTGGCGCGGGATACGACCTGCGGAACATCGCGATCGTTATCGCCGGCCGATGGCACGGACATCAATTCGCGCGCGTCCGACCCGCCGGTCAGCACGGTGCCATATAACGTCTTGATTCGCTCGGCATCCGCAATGCACGCGCCTAACCCGCGTGCCAGATCCATCGTGATATGCTGCCCGCCGACCGCAAATCCGGATGCGTGCACGAAGCGGCCGCCGGAATAGATCGCCATCGTGGTGGTGCCGGCGCCCATCTCGATCACCGCGGCGCCGAGGTCGGCTTCGTCATCGGTCAGCACCGAAAGCCCGGCCACGTAGGGGCTCGAGGCCATGGCTTCGACATTGAGATGGCAGCGTTCCACCACCAGCATCAGGTTCTTGGCGACCGTGGCATCCGAGGTGACGACATTCATGTCGACGCCGAACTGCCGCGCCACCATGCCTTTGGGATCGCGGATGCCCTTGACGCCGTCCAGCGCGTAGCCGACCGGAAGCGCATGCAGCACGGTGCGGCCTACGCCAGTGGCGTGGCGCATCCCGGTCGAGGTGACGCGGGTGACATCGGCCGACGTGACGGCGCCGCCCTTGATATCGGCCGCGGCTTCGATCAGGCATCCCTGCAGCCGCCCGCCCGACACCGACAGCAGCACGGATTCGACGTGAACCTTCGCCATGCGCTCGGCCAGCGCCACCGCCTGGCGTACCGCCTGCTCGCATTCGGCGAGGTCGACCACCGCGCCGGCCTTGACGCCGCGCGACTGGATCTGGCTGTAGCCGATCAATTCCACGGCGTGGCTGCGGCCGCGCAGCGCGTCGTTCGGCGGACAGGGCTTGAGCCGCGCGATCATGCACGCGACCTTGCTGGTGCCGATGTCAAGCGAGGCCACCAGCGCGGTGCGCTTCTGCGGCATCGGGCGCGTCTTCGGCGTCTGCTTGCGCTCCAGGCCGCTCATGCGCTGCCCGCCTTTTTCTTCTTGTCCTTGAACAGGTCTTCACGGGCCTTGGCGGCGTCTTCGGACAGCCGCACGGTCAGCCGATCCGTCAGCCGCATGTCGATCGCGACGATGTCGCGCGAAAACAATCGGTCTTCCTTGTCGAGTTTTGACAGCGCCGCGAGCGCGTTGCCGACCTCGTTCTCCGGCAGCCGCACGTCGAGGCCATCCTTGAGCCGCAGGTTCCAGCGCCGCTCGCCCACGAACACCGCCGCCTTCATTACCGAACGCACTTGCGGATAGCGCTCGAGGAGCGCGAGGAAGTCCTTGGCGCGGGCCTCAGCCCCCTTGCCCACCACCAGCGGCAGGCCTTTGAAGCGGCGCGATACATAAGGCTCCAGCACGGCGCCGTCATCGGCGATAACCGAAAGACGGCCGTCCTGCTGCCACAGCGCGAACGCCGAACGCTCGGTGATGTCGATCTGCAGCTGGCCGGGATAGAATTTCTGCACGGTGGCGTCGCCGATCCACGGATTGGCCTTCAACTTGTCGCGCACCACCGCGGCATCGAGGAACAGCAGCGACGAACGGCCGTTGACGCCGCCGATCGCCAGCACCTCGTCCTGGGTCAACTGTTTGCGGCCGTTAATGGCGACGGCGGTGATCCGGAACCCTGCGGAATTCGCCAGCGCGTTGCGGGTGTCGCTGAGCGCGGTGGTCAGTTCCTCGACATGACCGCCCTTGACGATACCGAGGCCGAGGCTGCCGAGCAGCATCGCAACCGTTGCCGTGACGCCGACGCGATGGGGAATGCGGCGCTCGAGCCGCGCGATCAGGCGATGCGGATTTTCTTCGCGCTTGAGCAGCCGTGCTGCGCGCGCGCGCTTTGCCTCGGCCAGCCGCGCGCGCAGCGGCGCCAGTTGCTCGCGCAACAGGATCAACACGCCTTTGGCGGCAGCCTTCATCAGGTCAGCCTGGGGCCTCAGCGATCGCAGCGGCCGATTGAGGCGTCCTGCACCATGCATTGCGGGCAACTCGTCAAATGATTAAGCCCGCAAACGCTTCACGAGCTCCGGCACAGCTGACGTCCTGGTGATGCCGGGCTCAAGTGTAGACCTCAAAGAGCAGATGAGGGTCCCTCGATGCGGTCGTCGAAGCGGAAATCCGCAACAGCTCACGCCCCGGCAGCCAAGCGCCACACGGGCCGCCACCGTTAACCTTCGGACTTCCTGGTAAACAAACGGTAAAATAGACGCGAACAGGGCGCGATTTGATACGGGCCGCGAAGGGTTTGCGGCGGGGCTGGTCGTTTTCCGTCATTGCCGCTTCGTGCCGGCCGTGCACGGCTTTCTTGCTTAACGTGCCGTTAAGACGTGGATGCCCGGAACGGGCATGACGAACTGCGCGGCTCTCGCATCGAGTCCGGAAGAGCCCCAGCCTCGTCATGGCCGGCTTCGTTCCGGCCATGCGCGGTCCACAAGCCGTTGGCACCCCTTAAGGCGGTGGCTTTTTGAGGTGCAAATAACCGGGATTGAACTGGCCGATCTCTGCCAAACGTTTCCAGTTTCTGACCACCAGCACGCCTTTTTGAAAATCGACCGAGCGCGAAGCGCGCAGGCCCTGCACCGTGCGGTTCACCGTGGCAATGGACATGCCCAACGCTTCTCCCAATTGAAAAAGACTGATCGGCGCGGCAAAGTTGTTGCCCTGCGTCAATCCGGAGGCGCGGGCCCGATAGAACAACTCACAAAACAGATGACCCATGCGCGCCAGCATGGTTCGCGCGCTGTTGTTGGTGATCGCTTCCCGAAAAATAGCCGCATCGATCAATGTTTCACGCCAGATGGCAAAACCGACGGCCGGCCGCCGATCGAACGCCGCGATCAACTCCTTGTGGGGAATGAACGCGATGACCGCGGGGCCGATCGCGCATACGGCATGATCCATCTTGTCGATGAACAACGCTTGGGCGTCCGGCATATCGCCGGTCATGTGAAACGAAATGTATTGTCGCCGGCCGTTATCAAGCAGATGATAACGGGCGACCATGCCCGATATGACAACAGCGGAGACATTGGGATCGTCTCCTTGCCGGATCATGTCCTCATTCGACCCGAACTCTCTCAAGCTGTAACTCAGCGAATTTATTTCCGCCAGGTCCTCGCCGGTCAGCCGAGAATGCTCCTTCAGCTTGCGGATCAATAGCCGGTGCGCTTCTGCCAATCCGCCCTCCAAAAAAACGCCGATACGTATCAAATGATACTTTTCATTTCCCGTACCAGCGTAAGGTTCCGACAGTTGCCCGGTTTCCTGCTTGATACCGGCCAAGACATGAGAACACAAAACTTATGACGAGGCCACTCGCGGCCCCTCAGGAGTGGGCGCCGCGCCATGCAGCGGCATTGGCGGGCATTCGACGCAAACTAGCAAGATCAAGGTGGCTGAGATGGGCATGATTGCCGAAAGTTTCGATGATCGGACGCGAGCCAATATGGAGATCGCGCTGGACCGGGCGTGCGAAGTCCTCTCGACCGGGCGGGAGAAACACAGATATCGCCGGCACATTGCGAACCGAATTATCCAGTGCGCCGACAACGGCAATCGGACCCTCGCAAGTCTGACCGCCGCAGGATTTGCCGCAGCCGAAGAGCTTCGTATCAAGTCAAGGCGCACGACGAATCCGAGTACGCCTGGCACTCGTTCAAAGGTTGCAACCTCGAAATAGCCAAGAGATCATGTTGCGCCACGCTGCTCGTCCCTCGGCCGGTGCGGACTGCAGAATGGCTCGCACCGAAGCGGGCGGCGGCCCGCCGGGATGAGGCGACAAGACGGAACATGAGTGTTGTCGACATCATCCGTACGCTGCGAAGATACCAGGACACGCCCCAAGGATATCTGATCGCGGCCATGGTTCTGGCGGTGGGGCTCGGGCTTCGCGAGGCGGCCGATCCGTTCGTCAATATCCCTTACGTGACGTTATTCCCGGCCATGGTGATCTGTTCGCTGGCCGGCGGCCGGGCGGCCGGGATCGCGGCGGCGATCGTGGGCGGCGTGGTCGCGTGGTATCTCTGGCTGCCGCCGCGGCGGACCTTTGCGCTGGAATGGCCGGCCGGACAGCTTACCATCGTCCTTTACGCTGCGACCTCGACGATACTGCTGCTGCTGATGCGCGGCCTGAACGAGACATTCAAGGCGCTCGAAGCCGAACGCGACCTGTCGGCCGAGCTGTTTCGAGAACTGCAGCACCGCACCGCCAACAACCTGCAAAGTGTCTCGGCGCTATTGCGGCAAAACCGCCGAGCGGTCGCAACAGACCCCGCGGTGGCACTTGATGTCATCGACACCGCGCAGCGGCGCTTCGAGATCATGAGTGCGATCAACCGCAGGCTTTACAGTCCGGAGATGGGCCGCGTCGAGGCGACAAGCCTGCTGCGCTACCTGTGCGAGGATATCAAGAACGCCAGCGGCGCCGAAGCGATCGTTTGCGAGATAAAGCCTTCAACGGTGAAATTGAGTCGGGAGCGGGCCATGCTGCTGTCGCTGTTGGTTGCCGAGCTTATGATGAACGCCTGCAAACACGCATTCGGCGAAGGCAGATCCGGCAACATCCGAATCTCGCTGGAATCAGTCGGCGCGGACTACCGGCTCACCTTCACCGACGACGGCCGGGGATTCGATGCGCGTTCCCACGCTATGAGACCCGGCCTCGGCAGCCGGATCATTGAGGGGCTGGCGGTTCAGATGCACGGATCGATTCAAACCGCCAGCGGGCCTACCGGAACAACCGTGGAAGTGACCATACCCGCAGTCGAGCCTTAGGCTGACATTTCCTCCTTTCGCCCCCGCCGCCGATTACATAATTAATTAGCTATGAAATGTGCGACCTGTTCCGCTCAGACTTCTTTGCTTTTTCGCCAAAAAGCACTGGTAGAGCTTTTTTGATCAACTGCCCTTGACTGATACATATCTCCGTGGCTATACCTCAAATCAATAGCCAACGGGTTATCGATGTATGCCGAACGCTCATGATGTGCTATTCAGAACCCTCGCCGATCCGACCCGGCGGGCGCTGTTCGAACGGCTGTGCCGCGAAGGCGAGCAGACGGTCGGGGCCCTGACGGATCGCGCCGGGGTCTCGCAACCGGCGGTTTCGAAGCATCTCGGGGTGCTGAAGCAGGCTGGGCTCGTGCGAGACCGCCACGAAGGCCGCCAGACGCATTATAGCGCACAGCTCGGCGCGCTGGCGCCGCTGGTCGATTGGACCAGCGAGATGGCCGGGTTCTGGCAACGCCGGTTCGACGCCCTCGAAGAGCTGCTGAAAAGGATGGACCAATGAATGAAACTGCGACGCAAACGCGCTCCGTGGTCGTCGAACGCGAGTTCCTGCATGCGCCGGAAAAGCTTTGGCGCGCGCTCACGCAACCGCACCTGATCGAGGAGTGGTTGATGAAGAACGACTTCAGCCCTGCGGTGGGCCACCGCTTCAATCTTCGCGGCGACTGGGGCGGCGTGCTGGACTGCGAGGTCCTCGCCGTCGAGCCGAATAGAACGCTCTCCTACACCTGGAATTTTGCGCATGCGGACCCCGCCCTCAATCTGAAGAGTGTGGTGACCTTTACGCTCACGCCCACCGGCGCGGGCACCCACCTGCGCATGGAGCAATCGGGCTTCCGTCCGGATCAAAGGCAGGCCTTCGGCGGCGCCAATGTGGGATGGCAGCAGTTCTTCGCAAGCCTGGAACAGGTGTTGACGCGGGCAGACTGACGTCTGCCCCGCAACGCTTCGGCTCGCCTTCAAAGGAGGTCTCGATGAATCGAAACAAGTGGCTTCGGCAATTTCACCGCTGGCTGTCTATCGCCTTCACAGTAGCCGTCATTGTCAACATCCTCGCCTTGGTAGGGGGGTGGCAGGCCGTCTGGGTGGGGCTGCTGGCGCTGCTCCCGCTCGGCCTGCTCATGCTCACCGGTCTGTACCTGTTCGCTCTGCCCTATGCCGCGAAGTGGCGCGGTGCGCGCGCCGCCGGCGGATGGGAGTAGGCACGATGGCTGGCAAGACATCGAAGAAACCGGTGAAGGCCGCCGCGGCGCCGGGCGCCGCGTCCCGGCTGATCGATGCGCGAATCAAGGAGCTGGGCGACTGGCGCGGCAAGACGCTCGCGCGGGTCCGCGCGCTCATCAAGCAGGCAGACCCCGAGGTGGTCGAGGAGTGGAAGTGGCGAGGCGTTCCGGTGTGGGAGCACGATGGAATCATCTGCACCGGAGAGAGCTACAAAGCCGTCGTGAAGCTGACCTTCGCCAAGGGCGCTTCGCTCAAGGACCCGTCAAAACTGTTCAACTCCAGCCTTGAAGGCAACACCAGGCGCGCGATCGATTTGCACGAAGGCGAGGAGCTGGATGAGGCTGCCTTCAAGGCGCTGATACGCGCCGCCGTCGACCTGAACAGGTCAAAGGGCCGCTAGTCATCCGGGATGCCCGGACAAGCCCCGGGCATGACGAACTGGCGGCTCTTGGGTTGAACTTTGAGAGCGCTTCAACTCCGTCATGGCCGGGCTTGTCCCGGCCATCCACGTCTTGCAGAATTCGCCACATGGCAGGTGGCTGGGTTTACATTCTGACCAATCGTCCGAACGGCATTCTGTATGTCGGCGTGACAAGCGATCTTGTCCGCCGCGTCTACGAACACCGCTCGGGATTTGTCGCTGGGTTCACGAAGCGATACGGATTGAAACGGCTGGTCTATTTCGAGCAGTTCGACGATATCCGCGACGCCATCAGCGCGAGCACAACATCAAGCATTGGCCGCGCGCGTGGAAAGTCCGGAAGATTATCGCCGTCAATCCTGACTGGGATGACCTTTACGAGACGATCGTGCGGTAAGAAGCCGTCATGCCGGGGGTTGCCCCGGCATCTACGTTCAGCTCGTCATGCCCGGGCTTGGCCCGGGCTTATTTCCGCACCCGCCTCTCCGCCAGCACGATCTGGTCTTGCAGGAAATCGGGGAACTCGATCCCTTTAGCCTTCAACGCCTTCGGGTACAGCGAGGCCTTGGTCAGGCCCGGCAATGTATTGGTTTCGAGAAAGATCGGTCCCTTCTCTGAGATGATGAAATCGGAACGCGAATAGCCGCTGCATGACATCGCGCGGTGCGCCTTCAGTGCCTGGTCCATGATTTCGGCGCTGAGCTCGGGTCCAAAACGGCCGGGGCAGATTTCCTGGGTCGATTTGGCGAGATATTTTGCGCGATAGTCGAAGCCGAAGCCGCCTTCCGCCGGGATGATCTCCACCGTCGGCAGTGCGATCAGCGGGCCGTCGAGCAGTTCCAGCACGCCGCACGTCGCTTCTGCGCCGGAGACGAACGGTTCAAGCAGGTACTCCTCAACTTTCGCCGCGCGGCGCACGCCGACCAGATCCTGCGTCGAGTTGACGAAGATCAAGCCGTAGCTCGATCCGTCCCGCGCGGGCTTGGCGATCAGCCTGCCGTATTCGGCCAGCGCCGCCTCGGCATCTTCCAGCGCCACGCCGGCCGGCGCCTTTACCCCCGCGATTGCCGCAAAGCGCTTGGCGGCTACCTTGTCGAAGGCGAGGTGCGACGAGGCGGAGCCGGAGCCCGTGAACGGAACTCCCCGCATCTCGCACATGGCCTGCAGTTCGCCATTCTCGGCCGCGCCCCCGTGCAAGCCGAGCACCAGCAGGCGGTGCTCCGCGCTTGCTTGATCGAGCGCCTGCTCGATTCCTCCGATGCCGGGATTTTTCGGTTCGAACGGCTCTTCGAACGGCCGGGAATGGCCGAGCAGCGCACCGGGCCGCACCTCATGCACCGTATCGCCGACATTCCAGAACCACAGTTCGGCCTCGGGCAACGCCGCATGCAGGGCCTGGGCGCTGGCCACCGACACCAGCCGCTCCTTGCTCAAGCCGCCGAATAGAATGGTGATCCGCATTGTGCTTTCCTTCATCATTCCGGGATGCGCCTCTTGGCGCAGGCTCGGAATCCATAACCTCAAATCGTGGTTATGGATTCCGGGCTCGCGCTCCGCGCGCCCCGGAATGACGGTTAGGGTGCGATCCCGATTCGCTTGATTTCCCAGTGTAGCTCGATTCCGGAAGTTTCCTTCACCCGCGCGCGCACGGTCTCGCCCAGCGTTTCGAGTTCATGCCCGGTCGCGCTGCCCGTGTTGATCAGGAAATTGCAGTGCATTTCAGACACCTGCGCGCCGCCGACGCGCAGGCCCCGGCAGCCGGCGGCGTCGATCAGTTTCCAGGCGCTGTGGCCGGGCGGATTCTTGAAGGTCGAGCCGCCGGTCTTTTCGCGGATCGGCTGCGCGGTCTCGCGGTGGTTTTGCACCTCATCCATTCGCGCGCGAATGGTATCAGGCGCGGCGATACGGCCACGAAAGCGTGCCGAGGTGAAAATGATCGAGGGATCGACGCCGCTGTTGCGATAGACGAATTTCATGGCGGCGTTGTCGAAGCTGTGCTTGCTGCCGTCGCGGCCGATGCCGGTCGCTTCCACCAGCACATCCTTGGTCTCGCCGCCATTGGCGCCGGCGTTCATGCGCAACGCGCCGCCGATGGTGCCGGGAATACCGAAATAGAATTCCAGTCCGCCGATATTGGCGGCGGCGGCGGCCTCGGCCACACGCTTGTCGAGCGCCGCGGCGCCCGCGCGAACGATGTCACCCTGGGCGCCGGTTTCGCCGAAACCGCGCGGCGACAGCCTGATCACCACGCCCGGCACGCCACCATCGCGCACGATCAGGTTGGAGCCGACGCCGACGACGTACACCGCAATTTCGTCGGGTAGTTTGCTGAGGAAATATCCGAGGTCGTCCTCATCGGCCGGAGTGAACAGAGCCTGCGCCCGACCGCCGACGCGAAACCAGGTCAGCGGGCCAAGCGGTTCATTGGCGAGCAAGCGCCCGCGCAACTCCGGCATCGCGGCCTTCAGCTCCGGCGTGATGTCGGGGAAAGTCATGATTTTTCGTCCTGGCCGGGCTTGTCCCGGCCATCCACGTCTTGCGAAATTTCCGCGCGGCAGGTGGATGAGTTTACGACGATCTTTCCTGAACGATTGCGAGAAAAAGACGTGGATGGCCGGGACGAGCCCGGCCATGACGCGTGCAAAATTCGTAACCCCGCCCTCATCACCCCAGCGCCTTCAGTTCGGCCGGCAGCGCATAGGCCCATTGCGTGATATTGCCGGCGCCCAGGCAAACCACATAGTCGCCGCGGCCGGCCACGCCGCGCACCACGCTTGCAAGATCGGCGGAATTCTGCAGCGGGATCACTTCTCGATGACCATGAGCGCGCAGGCCAAGGACAAAATGATCGCGGTCGATGCCCGGGATCGGCGCCTCGCCGGCCGGATAGACTTCGGCGACAATGACCGTGTCGGCATCGTTGAAGCAGGTACAAAATTCCTCGAACAGCGACTGCAGCCGGGTGAAGCGATGCGGCTGCACCACCGCGATCACCTTGCCGTTGATCGATTCCCGCGCGGCGCGGAGCACCGCCGATATCTCGACCGGGTGATGGCCGTAATCGTCGATGATGGTGACGCCATTCCATTCGCCGGTCCGGGTGAAACGCCGGCGCACACCGCCGAAACCGGCGAGCGCCTTGCGGATCATGTCGTCGGACAGGCCGAGCTCGTGCGCCACCGCGATCGCAGCAGTAGCGTTGAGCGCGTTGTGCCGGCCCGGCATCGGCAGCACGAGGTCGGCAATCTCATGCCTGGTGCCGGCCTTGCGGTCGCGGAACGCCACCTTGAAGCTGGAGCCGCCGCCGGTCGGCGTGAGATCGAGCAGCCGCGCGTCGGCCTGCGGATTTTCGCCGTAGGTGATGATGCGGCGATCCTCGATCTTGCCGACGATGGTTTGTACGACGGGATGATCGATGCACATCACCGAGAAGCCGTAGAACGGCACGTTCTCGACAAAACTGCGGAAGGCGTCCTGCACGGCGTCGAAGGTCTTGAAGTGATCGAGATGCTCGGGGTCGACATTGGTGACGATCGCGACGTCGGTCGGCAGTTTCAGGAATGTGCCGTCGCTCTCATCTGCCTCCACCACCATCCACTCGCCGGCCCCTAGCCGCGCGTTGGTGCCATAGGCATTGATAATGCCGCCATTGATCACGGTGGGATCGAGGTCGCCGGCATCGAGCAATGCAGCCACCATCGAGGTGGTCGTGGTCTTGCCGTGGGTGCCGGCAATCGCGACGCAGCTTTTCAGCCGCATCAGTTCGGCGAGCATCTCGGCGCGGCGCACCACCGGGATGCGCTGCGCGCGCGCAGCCATCAGTTCGGGATTGTCACGCCTGATCGCGGTCGACACCACAAGCACGTCGGCGCCGGCGACGTTCTCGGCCTTGTGGCCGATGCTGATGGGTATGCCCTTGTCGCGCAGGCGGTTGACGTTGGCGCCTTCGGATGCGTCCGAGCCCTGCACCGTATAGCCGAGATTACACAGCACTTCGGCGATGCCGCTCATGCCGATGCCGCCGATCCCGACGAAGTGAATGGGTCCGATCTCGCGCGGCAGTCTCATTGATTCCGGTCTCTTGGTTCTCGTCATGCCCGGGCGTGGCCCCGGGCATCCACCTCTTGCTTCGCTGCGGGTTATGAAAGACGTGGATGGCCGGGACAAGCCCGGCCATGACGGAAAAATATTGAAATTGCTCTGGTTGGCCTAGATTCCGGCCACTTTCGTCACCAGATCGGCCAGTCGTTCGGCGGCATCGAGCTTGCCGACGCTGCGGGCGCCTGCGGCCATCGCGGTCAGCCGCGCAGGTTCCGCGGCCAGGCCCGAGATTTCCGCCGCCAGCCGGTCGGGCGTGAAGTCGCCCTGCGCGATCCGGATCGCGCCTCCCGCCGCTGCCAGCACGCCGGCATTGGCGAACTGATCCTGATCGATCGAGCCCGGCAGCGGCACCAGGATCGATGGCCGGCCGACCGCGCCGAGTTCGGCCACGGTGCCCGCGCCGGAGCGTGAAATGATCAGATGGTTTGAGGCGAGCCGCGCCGGGAGATCGGCAAAAAACGGCGCCAGTTCGGCATTGATCTTGAGGCGGTCATAGACGGCGCGTACCCGCGCCATGTCCTCTTCGCGCACCTGCTGCGTCAGCACCAGCCTGTTCCACAGCTTAGGCTCCAGCCGTTCGATCGCCTGCGGGACGATATCCGACATCACCCGCGCCCCCTGGCTGCCTCCGACCACCAGCAGGCGAAACGGAGCCGTCGATTCAGGCGATTCGAACTTCACCGCGGCGGCGGCCAGAATCGCCGGACGCATTGGCGTGCCGGTGGCCGTGGTCTTCCCGGTCAGCGCCGGATCGCGATCGAGCACACCGGGCAGCGAGGTCGCGATCGCGCTGACCCGGCCCGAGAGAAAACGGTTGGCGCGGCCGAGCACCGCGTTGGAATCGTGAATCACGGTAGCGATGCCGAACAGCCGCGCCGCCAGCAGCGGCGGCAGCGTCGGATAGCCGCCGAAACCGACCACCGCCTGGGGCTGCAATCTGCGCATCAAATTCAGCGCGACCGCGGTGCCAGCGGCGAGCATCGCGCCGGTGCGCGCCAGCGACCAGGGCGAACGGCCGCGCACGGTTTCGCTCGGGACCACGTCGATCAGGTCGCTGGTGAACAAGCCACTGTAGCGCAGCGCGCGGGAATCCGTGACCAGCCGCACCCGCATGCCGCGTTTCATCAACTCCACACCAAGCGCCTCGGCCGGAAACAGATGGCCGCCGGTGCCGCCGGCGGCGAGCAGAATCAGGGGGGAAGTAGCCATCGGTCAGATTGTCGCAAATTCTCGCCGTCATTGCGAGGAGTGCCCTTCACCTCTGTCGAAGGGAGAGGCCGGCTCGCATCGCCAGATGCGAGACGGGTGAGGGATTACGCTCTCTGGTTAGCCCGTAACCCCTCACCCGGATTGCTTCGCAATCCGACCTCTCCCTTCGGGAGAGGTGAACGAAAGTCAGGCGTAGCTGCCGACCGCGTTGGCGTCGCCGATCGATTCCATCTCGGTACGCGGCCGCAATCGCGTCAGCGCCAGCATCATGCCGACGCCGTAGGCCAGCGAGATGATCGACGAGCCGCCATAGGAGATGAACGGCAGCGTCATGCCCTTGGCCGGAATCAGTTGCAGGTTCACCGCCATGTTGATCGCGGCCTGCACGCCGAACAGGATGGCAAGGCCCGATGCGGCAAACCGCGCGAACATGTCCTCCGTCGCATAGGCGCGCGACAGCGCGCGCAGCACGATGAAGGCGAACAGCGCCAGCAGCGCGAGGCAGAGAATGATTCCGAATTCTTCCGCACCGACCGCGAATACGAAGTCGGTATGGCTGTCCGGCAGGCTGCGCTTGGCGATGCCTTCCCCGGGGCCGAGGCCGAACCAGCCGCCATTGGAAAATGCCTCGTTGGCGGTGTCGACCTGGAACGTATCGCCGGACGTATGATTAAGAAACCGCGCAATGCGCCCCTTGACATGCGGCACGAACAGATAGGCGCTGAACAATCCCGCCGCCGCGGCCCCTGCAAGCCCGAACACCCAGACGATCCGCATCCCGGCGATAAAGAACAGCGCGCCCCACACCATCAGGATCAGCATGGTCTGGCCGAAATCGGGCTCCATCACCAGCAGCGACACCAGCATCATCAGAAGCGCCAGCGCCATCGAGGTCGCGGGCATTTCCGGCCGTCGCGCCGATTCCGCGAACAGCCACGCCGCCAGCACCACGAAGGCGGGCTTTGCGGATTCCGAGGCCTGGATGTTGATGCCGAGCAGCGTGATCCAGCGCCGCGATCCCTTCACCTCTGGTCCGAACAGCAGCGTCGCCACGATCAGGATGATGCTGAGCGCAAACACGATCAGCGCGGCGCGGCGGATCTGCCGCGGCGACAGGAACGACACCCCGATCAGCACGAGGAAGGATGGCAGCAGGAACAGCACGTGGCGGTTGAAGAAATGAAACGGATCGAGCCCGATCCGGGTCGCCACCGGCGGGCTGGCCGCGAGCGACAGGATGACGCCGCCCAGGATCAGCGCCACGATCGCCGCCAGCAGCGGGCGATCCACGGTCCACCACCATTCGCTGAACGGCGTGCGTTGCTCACGGGAGATCATCGGCGGGTTCCTGGGCAGAGGTTTGCCCATTGGTGCGCCGGGATGGTTACGGGAGGGTTAATGGGAAGTGGATCTTTCGGTCAAGAACCGCCCTCTCCCCTCGTCATGCCCGGGCTTGTCCCGGGCATGACGACATGTGGGTCACACCACCGGCTTCACGCCGGGCAGCGCCATCACCAGATCGCGAAAACGGTTGCCGCGGATTTCGAAGTTGCGGTACTGGTCGAACGAGGCGCAAGCCGGCGACAGCAGCACCACCGGATCGGATATGCCGGAGGCTTCCGCGTCCCGCGCCGCGTTCGGAATCGCGACATCGAGGGTATCGCTGATCTCGTAAGCCACCCTGCCCTCCAGGGTCGCCGAAAATTCCTTGGCCGCCTCGCCGATCAGATAGGCTTTGCGGATGCGCGGAAAGTATTCGGCAAGGCCGGTGATCCCCCCGGTTTTCGGTTTGCCTCCGGCGATCCAGAAAATATCAGCAAAGGACGACAGCGCATGCGCCGCCGCGTCCGCATTGGTGCCCTTGGAATCGTTGACGAACAGCACCTGGCCGAGCCGGCCGACCTGCTCCATGCGATGCGCAAGCCCCGGAAAACTGCGCAGGCCTTTCTGCAAAACGTCCTTGGCCACGCCGAGCGCCAGCGCACAGGCCGACGCGCTAGCCGCGTTCTGCGCATTGTGCAGCCCGCGCAGCGAACCGATGCCGCCGATATCGGCGATCTGTTCGCGCGCCCCGCCGGCGGCGCGCGCGATCATCCCGCGCTCGACGGTGACGCCGTCAGCCAGCGGGCGTTTCACCGAAACCCGGATCACGCGCCTGCCGGACTGCTCGATGCGGTCGGCGATCGCGCGGCACCAGCCGTCGTCGACGCCGACGATCGCCGCACCCTGCGGCTGCACGCCCGTGACCAGCCGCTCCTTGACGGCGGCATAATGTTCGAGCGTGCCGTGGCGGTCGATATGGTCTTCGCTGATGTTGAGCAGGATGCCGACGCTCGGATCGAGCGAAGGCGCAAGATCGATCTGGTACGACGACATTTCGACGACGTGGACGCGGCCGATGCGCGGCGGCTCGAGCGACAGGATCGCGGTACCGATATTGCCGCCCATCTGCGTGTCGTAACCTGCGACCCGCATCAGATGCGCGACCAGCGCCGTAGTGGTCGATTTGCCGTTGGTGCCGGTAATGGCGACGAACGGCGCGTCCGGTGCGTGACGCTGGCGTTCGCGGCAGAACAGCTCGACGTCGCCGATGACTTCGACCCCCGCAGCACGCGCAGCCAGCACCGACCAGTGCGGCGCCGGATGCGTCAGCGGCGCGCCGGGCGTCAGCACCAGCGCGGCGAAATTCGCCCACGAGACTTTGCGCAGATCCGCGGTGATGAATCCGGCCTGCGCCGCCTTCGCCAGGTTGTCGGCGTTATCGTCGCCGGCGATCACCTCCGCGCCGCCGGCCTTCAGCGCATGACAGCTCGCCAGCCCCGAACCGCCGAGGCCGAACACCGCGACGGTTTTGCCGGCGAAAGAGGTGGCGGGGATCAAGGAAGGCCTCTCCGCGGGTCGTCCCCGCGAAAGCAAACCAGCTCAGCCGTCATCCTGAGGTGCTCGCCGTCTTCGGCGAGCCTCGAAGGATGGGCAACGGGCGCCGGTGCCCGCGGCCATCCTTCGAGACGCCGCGCAAGCGCGCGGCTCCTCAGGATGACGGCTGGGTTTGCGGCACAGCTCGCCATCCCCATCACCGCAGCTTGAGCGTGGACAGCCCGGCCAACGCCAGCATCACCGAGATGATCCAGAACCGGATCACGATCTGCGGCTCGGTCCAGCCCTTCTGCTCGAAATGGTGGTGCAGCGGCGCCATCCGGAACACGCGTTTTCCGGTGAGCTTGAACGATACCACCTGCACGATGACGGATACCGCCTCCAGCACGAACAGCCCGCCGATCACCGCGAGCACGATCTCGTGCTTGGTCGCCACCGCGATCGAGCCCAGCATGCCGCCGAGCGCCAGCGATCCGGTGTCGCCCATGAAGATCGAGGCCGGCGGCGCGTTGAACCACAAGAAGCCGAGCCCGGCGCCGAGCAACGCACCGCACAGCACCGCGAGTTCGCCGGTGCCTGCGACATAATTGATCTGCAGGTAATCGGCAAACACCGCGTTGCCGGCGAGATAGGCGATCATCCCGAAACTTGCCGCCGCGATCATGACCGGCACGATGGCCAGCCCGTCGAGGCCGTCGGTGAGATTAACGGCGTTGCCGGCGCCGACCACGATGAACGCACCGAACAGCACGAAGAACCAGCCGAAATTGACGATCACGTCCTTGAAGAAAGGTATCACCAGCGCGCTGGAAAGCTGGTCGCGGCCGAGCCGGACCAGCGCATAGCAGGCGGCGAGCGCGATCGCCGCTTCGATCAACAGCCGGACGCGGCCGGCGAAACCGCTATGGCTCTGCTGCGTGACTTTCAGATAATCGTCATAGAAGCCGACGAAACCGAAGCCGAGCGTCACCGCCAGCACGATCCAGACATAGGGATTGGAAGGGTTGGCCCACAGCAGCGTCGAAACCAGCAGGCCCGACAGGATCATCAGCCCGCCCATGGTGGGCGTGCCCTTCTTGGTGACGAGATGCGATTGAGGACCGTCGGTCCGGATCGGCTGTCCCTTGCCCTGGCGCAGGCGAAGGTTGTCGATGATCCAGGGCCCGAACAGAAACACGAACAGCCCGCCGGTGAACATCGCGCCGCCGGTGCGGAAGGTGATGTAGCGAAACACGTTGAGGATCGTGCGAAACGGCAGCAGAAAAGGCACGGTATTGGAAAGGTCGATCAGCCAGTAAAACATTCAATCCGCCTTACACCGCTTCATCGAGCTTGCCGGGAAAGCGCTTTTCGAGTGCGGCGACAATCGGTTTCATTTTCGAGCCGAGCGAGCCCTTGACCATGATCGCGTCGCCGGCGCGGATCGCCGCCAGCACCTGCGATTCGAGCGCCTCGGAGCTCACGGCATAGCCGCCCCGCTTGCCCGAGGAAAGAGCATCCCACAGATTGCGCATCAGCGGGCCACAACAATATACCAGATCGACATGATTGGCCCGGACCGCGTCGATCAGCCCGCGATGCAGCTGCGCGGCCGTCGGCCCGAGTTCGAGCATGTCGCCGAGCACGGCGATGCGGCGGCCATGCGGACCGATCGAGGCCGCGCCGAGCACGTTCAGCGCGGCCGCCATCGATGCCGGATTGGCGTTATAGCTCTCGTCGATCAGCGTGGCCTCACCATGGCCTACCTCGAGCACATGCCGGACGCCGCGACCCGCGGCGGGCTGCGCCTGCGACAGCGCAAGGCCCGCGAGCGCCAGATCGGCGCCGGCCAGCAACGCCGCCGCCAGCACGGCCAGCGAGTTCATCGCCATGTGGCGGCCGGGCATGCCGAGCTTGTAGGTCACGTCGTGGCCGAGAATGTCGGCATGCACCGCCGAGCAGGCCGCATGCAGCGACAGGTCGATCAGCCGCGCGTCGGATTTTTCATCCGCGCCGAACGAGACGATGCGGGAAATGCCGAGTTTTTTGGCGCGCCGCTGCAGCCGGGCGAATTGCGCGTTGTCGCGATTGAGCACCACGGCGCCGCCGGGCTCGAGGCCTTCGAAGATTTCCGCTTTTGCATCCGCGATCGCCTCGATGCCGGAGAAGAACTCCAGATGCACCGGCTCGACCGTGGTGATGACGGCGACATGCGGCCGCACCATCTTGACCAACGGCTCGATTTCGCCGGCATGATTCATGCCGATCTCGAAGACCGCAAACCGCACCGTGGCCGGACAGCGCGCCAGCGACAGCGGCACGCCCCAGTGATTGTTGAAAGAGGCAGCGGAAGCGTGGGTTTCGCCTTGCGCTGCGAGTACGCGGCGCAGCGCTTCCTTGGTCGAGGTCTTGCCGACCGAGCCGGTGATCGCGACCACCTGCGCGCTCAAGCGCGCCCGCGCCGCATGCGCGAGGTCGACCAAACCGGCGAGCACGTCATCGACGATCAGCAATGGCGCGTCGGCGGGAAACTTGTCGCGCTGGGCGGATTCGACAACCGCCAGTGCCGCGCCGGCTTTCAATGCGGCTTCGACGAAATCATGGCCGTCATGCACATCGCCCTTGATCGCAAAATAGGCTTCGCCCGGCGAAAGGGTGCGACTGTCGATGGAAAGGCCGGTGATTGCCTCCGGCAATGCGCCGCTCACGGTGGCGTGCATCGCCGCCGCCATATCCGACGATGCCCACAATGGCGCGTTCATGCGACCCTCGATGCCAGCGCCGCCGCGACGGCCTCGTGATCGCTGAACGGCAGCGTGCGGTCGCCGACGATCTGTCCGGTTTCGTGGCCCTTGCCGGCAATCAGCAACGCATCGCCCGGCTGCAGTCCCGAAATCGCAGTCCGGATCGCCTCGGCGCGGTCGCCGATTTCTTTTGCGCCTTTCGCGGCGCTTAGGATCGCCGATCGGATCGCGGCCGGATTTTCACTGCGCGGATTGTCGTCGGTGACGATGACGCTGTCGGCGTGCTCAGCTGCGATCCCGCCCATCAGCGGCCGTTTGCCGGCGTCGCGGTCGCCGCCGGCGCCGAACACCACCACCAGTCTGCGTTTTGCGTAAGGCCGCAACGCCTGCAAAGCCTTGGCCAGCGCGTCCGGCTTGTGCGCGTAATCGACAAAGACCGGCGCGCCGTTGCGCTCGCCGACCCGCTCCAGTCGGCCTTTTGCCCCCTCGAGCTGTTCGAGCGCGGCGAACACCTGATCCGGATCGCTCCCCGTGCCTATGGCAAGACCGGCGGCAACCAGCGCGTTTTCGATCTGGAATTCGCCGACCAGCGGCAATCCCAGCTCATGCCAGGCGCCGTCATGATCGAGCACCAGTCTTTGCGCAAAGCCGTCGATCGATGCGTCCACAAGTCGAATGCCCTCGCCTCTGCGGCCGACCGTGATGATCCGCAGCTTGCGCGCACGCGCCGCGTCGATCGCGGCTTGCGAGGAGTCATGATCGGCCGAGATCACCGCAGCGCCATCGGTCCCGATCAGATCGCGGAACAGCCGCAGCTTTGCATTGAGGTAATGCGCCACATCCGGGTGATAATCCATGTGGTCGCGCGAAAGATTGGTGAAGGCGCCGGCGCTGACGCGGATGCCGTCCAGCCGATATTGGTCGAGGCCGTGCGAGGAGGCTTCCAGCGCAAGATGCGTCACCCCCTCGCCTGCGATGTCGTCGAGCTGGCGATGCAGCGCGATCGGATCCGGCGTGGTCAGCGAGCCGTAGACGGTGCGCTTTGGCGACACCAGTCCGATGGTGCCGATGCTGGCCGATGCATGCCCGAGCCGCTGCCAGATTTGCCGGGTGAAGGCAGCGACCGAGGTCTTGCCGCTGGTGCCGGTGACGGCGGCGATCACAGCGGGCTGGCGCGGATAGAATCTGGCCGCCGCGAGTGCCAGCGCGCGGCGCGGATTCGGCGTGGCGACAAACGGCACGCGCAAGTCTGAGTGCGGCATACGTTCGCCGACGGCGGCCACGGCACCCGATGCGATGGCCTGATCGATAAATCGCGCACCGTCGGTTTTCGTGCCGGCCAGCGCGAAGAACAAATCGCCTGGTCTTACGGCGCGGCTGTCCACGGCGAGGCCGGTGACCGCGACCTCGCCGGCCCGCGTGTCGATCACGGCATCATCGCTGAACAGGTCCCGAACTCTCATGGTCTTCCACAACTCGTCGTCCCCGCGAAGACGGGGACCCACATCCTCCGTACTCGCGGCTTACTCATGACTGTTGCAACGTCTCATTCCAATCGAAAATCCTGGGCGTATGGGTCCCCGCCTTCGCGGGGACGACGAATTGATTCGACTTACCATCACGCTCCAGCGTCTACTGGGTTGCCTTCGATGTCGCAAGAATAAGGCGGTCGGACGGCGGCAGGTCGAACCGCGGCTCGATCCCCAATAGCGGCGCGATCCGGGCAATCACCTTGCCCCCAGTGGGAACCGCATTCCATCCCGACGTGATGAAACCGTGGGTTTCCGGCAGCGCCTTCGGCTCATCCAGCATGATAAGCAGTTGAAATTGCGGATTGTCCGCCGGCAGGATCGCGGTAAACGAGTTCAGCACCTGCTTCTTGGAATAGCGGCCATTGATGACCTTTTCCGCGGTGCCGGTCTTGCCGCCGATATAATAGCCCTTGACGTCGGCCTGCTTGGCGGTGCCGATTTCGGCGTTCAGCCGCATCAGATAGCGGATCTTGTCGCTGGTTTCCTTTTTCACCACCCGCTTGCCGACCGCCAGCGCCTCTTCCTCGCTGCGTTTCATGAAGGTCGGCGGAATCAGCATGCCGCCGTTGATCATGGCGTTGATACCCATCACCGCCTGCAGCGGCGCCACCGCGATGCCGTGGCCGAACGCGATCGTGATGGTGTTGAGTTCGCCCCACCGCTTCGGCACCAGCGGTGAGGCGCTTTCGGGAAGTTCGGTGCGCAGCCGGTCGAGCTGGCCGACCTTTTTCAAGAACGCGCGGTGCGCTTCGACGCCTTGCGACAGGGCGACGCGCGCCGCGCCCACGTTCGAAGAAAACGTAAAAACTTCCGACAGGGTGATGGAGCGGCCGAGCGGATGCGTATCGTGGATGGCGAATTTGCCGTAATGCAGCGCGCCACGCGCATCGAACAGCGAATTGAGATTTGATTTGCCGGAATCCAGCGCCATCGCCAGCGTCAGGGTCTTGAAGGTCGAGCCCATCTCGTAGACGCCGGTGGTGAGGCGGTTGATGCGGTCGGGATCGTGCGCCTCTTTCGGGTTGTTCGGATCGAAATCCGGCAGCGACACCATGGCGACGATTTCGCCGGTCCTCACATTGGAGACGAGACCGGAAGCGGCCTTGGCCTTGAACTTGTCCTTGGCTTTCAGAAGCTCGTCGCGCAGCGCGTGCTCGACGCGCAGGTCGATCGACAGCTCAACCGGCTTCTGCAGCCGGTCGGTGGCGAAACCGGCGCGGTGCAGATCGGCAAGACCGTTATTGTCCAGCCACTTCTCCATCCCGGCGATGCCCTGGTTGTCGATGTTGACGAGCCCGATCAGATGCGCGACTTCGGCGCCGGTCGGATAGACCCGCTTGTTCTCGCGCAGGAAACCGATGCCGGGGATGCCGAGGCGGTGGATCTCCTGCTGCTGTTTTGGCGTGATTTCGCGCTTCAGCCAGACAAAGCCTTTTTTGCCCGACAGCCGCTCGCGCACTTCGCCGGTGTCGAGATCGGGCAGCGTCGCCGTCAAGAGCTCGATCGCCTCATCCTTGTCGATGATCCTGCGGGGCTCGCCGAACAGCGACGGCGCTTTCACGTCGGTGGCGAGCACCTCGCCGTTGCGGTCGACGATATCAGGCCGCGCGGTGGCGATGGCGTCCTGCGAGGCGGTGCGGCGCGCGCCGTGATTGTCGCCGACCACGGCGAACATGATCAGGCGGCCTGCGATCACCGCATAGATCGCCGCAAAGGCCAGCATGGCGAAGCCGACGCGGGCGCGCGCCTTGGCGGCGCGATCGACATTGCGTCCGTACAGCAGGCTGCGGATCAGCCGTTGCCGCCAGGGTTCCTTGGGCTTCGGCGCCACACCCTTCCCGTCGTCCCCGCGAACGCGGGGACCCATACCCTCCGTCGATCGTGAGGTGAAAGATGTCGCCACGCGCGGCTTCGACTTGCTCAACCACAACCATCGGCGGCTATGGGTCCCCGCTTTCGCGGGGACGACGGGGGAGTCGGTCATCGCGGAACCTCCGGCGCCGGCACAGAGCCCGTAATCGTTTCAGGATCGATGGCCTGCAGCATCGCGCCGATCGGATCGGGATCGCCCTTGCGGAAATAGCTCGGCGGCCGATCCGGCAGGTTCTTCAATTGATCGAACTGGCTGCCGGTGATCGGCTTCAGCGTCAGATGCCGTTCGGCGAGGCCCTGCAGCCGCAGCGGCGCATCGAGTTTGGCCCATTCGGCGCGCAGCGCCGCGATGGCGTCGCGCTGCTCGCGCACTTCGGCATTGAGCCGCAGCACCCGCTCGGTGCGCGCGGTGGACTCCATCTTGATGCGGTAGACATAGGCGGCGGCGAATACCAGCATGCCGATGACGAGAAGATGGATGATCCGCACGGTCAGCCCCTCCGCATGAGGCCGGCAAGCGACGGCCATGTCGGCAAGCCGTCGGCGGCGAAGGCGGGCGCATCGGCGCGCTCGGCGGCGCGCAGTTTCGCCGAGCGCGCACGCGGATTGGCGCGCACTTCGTCGTCGCCTGCGGTCACCGGGCGTTTCGTCAAAATGCGGAAGCTGGGCGCAGACCTCGCCGTTTCGGGCAGATGCCGCGAGCCGCCGCCGGTCTTGCCGCGAGACCCAAGAAAATTCTTGACCAGGCGGTCTTCCAGCGAATGGAACGACACCACCACCAGCCGGCCCCCCGGTTTCAACACGCGCTCCGCGGCGGACAGCGCCAGGTGCAGTTCGTCGAGCTCTTCGTTGACGAAGATGCGCAGCGCCTGAAACGTCCGCGTGGCGGGGTGAATCTCGCCCGGTTTTGCCCACACCACTTTGGCGACGATCTCGGCCAGCGCGCGCGTGGTGGTGATCGGTGTTTGCTTTCGCGCCGCCACGATCGCGCGCGCGACTGCGCGGGAATGACGCTCCTCGCCGAAGATATAGATGATGTTGGCGAGATCGGCCTCGGATGCCTTGGCCACGACGTCCGCCGCGGTCGGGCCGTCATGGCCCATCCGCATGTCGAGCGGGCCATCGAGGCGGAAGGAAAAGCCGCGGCCGGCCTCATCGACCTGCATTGACGACACCCCGACGTCCATCACCACGCCGTCGACGCGGCTTGCGCCCTGCGCGGCACAAACCTCGGCCAAATTGGAAAATCGATCCTCGACCAGGGTCAGCCTGCCGTCCGACCGGTCGACCAGCTCGAAACCCCTAGCGATGGCGGTGCGGTCGCGATCGATGCCGATCACGCGCGTATCCGCCGCATCGAGGATGAGTTTAGAGTAGCCGCCTGCACCAAACGTGGCATCGACATAGATCCCCCCGTCGCGGGGCTTAAGCATTGCGGCTGCCTCGGCACCCAGCACGGGGATATGTCGGGTCGCGGACGGAGTCATCGTTGCGCCCCGGCCGGAGAGGTAACACTGGTGGCGCGCAGGCCCATTTCGTCTCAAATGCCCGCCAATTACGTGTCGCCGGCCCGCCAAGGGTGCCGCGCCCGCAAATCTGGCCGGCAAACCCTGACCACATGGGATTTGATGGGCTGCCATGGGATTTGAGCGTCAATGGAACCTTGGCCGCCCCCGCCGGTTCGGCTTTTCATCCCTTAGTAACGTCGTTTAGGCTTAAGAAAGCGTTGATGAAATGTCGTCATTCCGGGATGCGCCCTCTTGGGCGCAGGCCCGGAATCCATAACCGCCAATCGTGGTTATGGATTCCAAGCTCGCCGCTTCGCGCCGCCCCGGAATGACGGCGAGGTGATGCACCGCGTCCACACCTGGTTAAAAAAGGCCTAACAGTGTCAGGGGAATGATTGCGCTGGGGTCATCGGGTCCGGATAGTGGCAACAGGGGTTGCAGTTCACCAAAAGATATTTGCCGCCGTTCTCCTGCCCGGTTTGAGTTGTCCGATGCCGCAACGTTCGTTCGCGTCTACAGGTTCCGATTCGAAGCGTCGACGCCCACTCCCGCTTCCCAGGGGCAACGCGGACATGCAGCCATTCACCCCGGATTCCTCGGTTGTTTCCGACGTCATCCCGTCCGCCAATTTCGGCGACCGGGCCGAAGACCGCGCGCCCGACATGATCGTCTTGCACTACACCGGCATGCCCGACGTCGAGGGCGCGCTGGCGCGGCTGTGTACCCCCGGCACCGACGTGTCGGCGCATTACGTCGTGCTGGAGGATGGCCGCATCGTGCAATGCGTGCCGGAGGCCAAACGCGCCTGGCACGCCGGCGCTTCGTCATGGGCCGGCGAAGCCGACATCAATTCGTGCTCGATCGGCATCGAGATCGTCAATCGCGGCCATGACTGGGGCTATCCGGAATTTCCGCTGCGCCAGATCGCCGCCGTGATCGCGCTGTGCCGCGGCATCATGCTCCGGCGCAACATACTTTCGCATCGCGTGCTGGGGCATTCCGATGTCGCACCGGCGCGCAAGAAGGACCCCGGCGAGAAATTTCCCTGGCACTCCCTGGCCAATTCCGGCGTCGGTCACTGGGTGCATCCGGCGCCGATCGTGCGCGGCGAGACCCTGAAACTCGGCGCCGAGGGCGACGACGTGCGCGGCATGCAGGAGGCGCTGAAGCGCTACGGCTACGGCATCGAGGTGAACGGCAAATATGACGCGCCGACCCTGGAAGTGGTCACCGCCTTCCAGCGCCACTTCCGCCCGGCCAAGGTCGACGGCATCGCCGACCGCTCGACGCTGACCACGCTGGAGTCGCTGCTCGCAAGTCTGCTGACGGAGACGGCGGGCGCGTCGCGGTAGCGCCGTCATTCCGGGGCGCGCGTCCTTTACGCGCGAGCCCGGAATCCATAGACACGAATGTCGCGTTCAGCGCCAGAGTTGCCGGCACGGTGGCTATGGATTCCGGGCCTGCGCCAAGAGGCGCATCCCGCAATGACGGTGTTAGTCCAATTCCGCCAACCTTCGCGCATACAGCCGCCGCAACGGCTCCAGCTTCGTTGCCGCCCTGGCGGCCAGATAAGCCTCGCGCGCGGCCTGCCGCCGCCCCAGCCGGCGCAACAGATCGGCGCGTACCGCCGGCAACAGCTCGTAGCCGTTGAGCCCGCCGCGCGCCTGCAGCGCATCGATCAGGTCGAGCGCGCGCGCCGGGCCGTCGACCATCGATATCGCCGCGGCATGATTGAGCTCGATCACTGGCGACGGGCTGATGCGCAGCAGCACTTCGTAGAGCCCCGCGATCTGCGGCCAGTCGGTGGCTTGATAATTCGGCGCCTGGGCATGGAGTGCGGCGATCGCCGCCTGCACCGCGTAGGATTCGGGCCGGCCCGGCGCTCGCAATGCGTCTTGCACCAGCGCCAGACCCTCGACGATCTGCTGATGGTCCCACTGCGCGCGGTCCTGCTCTTCCAGCAGCACAATATCGCCGCCCGCAGTCGCGCGCCCGGCACGGCGCGCATCGTGCAGCAGCATCAAGGCCAGCAGTCCCTTGATCTCGCTTCGCTGCGGCAGTAACGCATCGAGCAGCCGACAGAGCCGGATCGCCTCCCGCGCGAGGTCGGGGCGCATCAGATCCTCGCCCGAAGTCGCGGCGTAACCCTCGGTGAAGACGAGATAGATCACCGCCAGCACGCCGCGCAGCCTTGCCTCCAGCGCGCCGCGCTCCGGCACCTCATAGGGAATTCCGGCCAGCCGGATTTTCTGCTTGGCGCGCACCAGGCGCTGCGCCATCGCCTCTTCGCCGAGCAGAAACGCGCGTGCCACCTGCGGGGTAGTGAGCCCGCACACCGTGCGCAACGTCAGCGCGACCTGGACTTCCATCGCAAACGCCGGATGGCAGCAAATGAAGATCAGCCGCAGCATGTCGTCATCGAGCGTCGCATCGTCGCCGGCATCCGGTGCGTCGGCCGCAGCGCGTTCGACCTCGCGCAAAATCTCCTGCTGCTTGCCGCGAAAGGCGACGCTGCGGCGGATGCGGTCGATCGCCTTGTTGCGCCCGACATTGACAAGCCATGCCCGCGGATTGGACGGCGGCTCGCCGGCCGGCCAGTTCTCAAGTGCCGCCGCGAACGCGTCCTGCAACGCGTCCTCGGCAGACTCGAAATCGCCGACCAGGCGGATCAGCGTCGCCAGCGCGCGACCCGCCTCGTTGCGGAAGATGATGCCGATCTCGGCGGGCGTCATCACCGGCTTAGTCGTAAATCATGATCGGCCGGACCTCGATCGAGCCGACCTTGGCGCCCGGAATCCGCGCAGCGATCTCCAAGGCGGCATCGAGGTCTTTGGCCTCGACCAAATAATAACCCCCGAGCTGTTCGCGCGTCTCGGCGAACGGGCCGTCCGTGGTGAGTGTCTTGCCGTCGCGTACGCGCACCGTCGTCGCCGTGCCGGTCGGCTGCAGACCGTCACCTGCCTTGAAATGGCCGCTCTGGATAATGGACTGCGTGAACGCCTCGTAATCTTCGACCATCTTCTTGCGAGCCGCCGCGTCCATCTTCGCCTGCTCGGCCTCGTTCCGGTAGATCAGCAACAAATACTGCATCGCTAGCTCCCTTTTGTTCGGCGACCTTCGCCGACACCCGGTCGAACGGCGCAAACGCAAAACGACAGCTTCAGGATAATTTATTTTGAGCCGTCATTCCGGGGCGCGCCTCTTCGGCGCGAGCCCGGAATCCATAACCGCCGATCGTGGTTATGGATTCCGGGCCTGCGCCCCAGCGGGCGCATCCCGGAATGACGGCTTGATTTTGTGATGTAAAGCCGCCATGCCTTGAGTATCAGTCGGCCGGACGGCCGCTCCCGCAAGCGCCGAAAGGCCGCGGGGGAGGAAAGTCCGGGCTCCATCGACATACGGTGCCGGATAACATCCGGCGAGGCTTTTTCCGCGCAAGCGGGAAGGCCCCAGGGACAGTGCCACAGAGAACGAACCGCCCGCCTTCGCCCTCCGGGGCTTCGGCGAGGTAAGGGTGAAAAGGTGCGGTAAGAGCGCACCGCGTCTTCGGCAACGGAGGCGGCATGGCAAACCCCACCGGGAGCAAAACCGAATAGGGACGGCAACGCGGGTTCGTTCGCGCGAGCGAAAACACCGCGGGGGCGATGTCAGGCCCGCCGTCCGGGTTGGTTGCTCGAGGCAATGTGCAAACATTGTCCCAGAGGAATGGCCGTCACGTATCGTCCGCGACAAGCGGCGGTGCCCTACAGAACCCGGCTTACAGGCCGGCTGATGCTTCTAGAAATGAGGGGTCCGGCGCAACACGCCGGACCCCTCGCCAGTTTTCTCCACCGTCATTCCGGGGCACGCCGTCTTCGGCGTGAGCCCGGAATCCATACCCGCCAATCGTGGTTATGGATTCCGGGCCTGCGCCCCAAGAGGGCGCATCCCGGAATGACGACGTCACCCCGCAGCCGAGCTGCGGTCGAACTCCAGCACCTGGCGCTCGAACAGCCCGCGATAGATTCCGCCCGGGCGCGCCGCGAGCGCGGCATGGCTGCCCTGCTCGACCACCCGGCCGCGGTCGAACACCAGGATGCGGTCGAGGCTGCGCACCGTCGACAGCCGATGCGCGATCACGATCGAGGTGCGGCCCTTCATCAGCCGCTCCATCGCCTGCTGGATCAGCGCCTCGGATTCCGAGTCGAGGCTTGAGGTCGCCTCGTCCAGGATCAGCACCGGCGCATCCGCAAGGAACGCGCGCGCCAAGGCCACGCGCTGCCGTTCGCCTCCCGAGAGTTTAACGCCGCGCTCGCCGACCAGCGTGCCGTAGCCCTTCGGCAGCCGCACGATGAACTCATGCGCATTGGCAAGCTGCGCGGCCTGCTCGATTGCAGCCATGCTGGCGCCGGGCCGGCCATAGGCGATGTTCTCGGCCAGCGTCCGGTGAAACAGGATCGGGTCCTGCTGCACGATTGCGATCTGGCCGCGCAGCGATTGCTGCGTTGCTAAAGCGATATCCTGGCCGTCGATCAGGATGCGGCCGCCGCTGACGTCGTACAGCCGCTGCACCAGCTTGACGAAGGTGGTCTTGCCCGAACCGGAGCGGCCGACCAGGCCGATCCGCTCGCCGGCGCGGATGTCGACCGACAGGGCATCGTACAGTGGCGTGCGATGGCCGCCATAGTGGAACGTGACGTCCTCGAACACGATTGCACCGCCCTGTATACGAATCGGCACCGCATCGCGCGCGTCCGCGATGCCGATGGCGACGTCATGGATCGCGACCAGCTCCTCCATGTCGTTGACCGAACGCTGCAGATTGTTGAGGTGGAAGCCGAGATCACGCAGATAAGCGTGGATGATGTAGTAGCTGGTCAGCACATAGGTGACCTCGCCGGGCGAGGCGCGGCCCGCCAGCCAGAGCAGCAATGCGCCGCCGATCACGGCCGCGCGCAGGCACAGCAGCACCGAGAGCTGCGCCAGGGCGGTCAAGTTGTAGCGCATCCAGGTCCGCCGCACGCGCCTGCGCCAGCGGCCGATGACGCGCGCCAGCCGTGCGTCCTCGCGCTCCTCGCTGCCGAACGATTTTACCACGGCGTTGCAGGTCAACGCATCGGCCAGCGTGCCGCCGACCCGCGTATCCCACGCGTTCGACACGCGGGCCGCCGGCGCGATGTAGCGCGTCGAGAATATGACCATCATCGGCAGGTAGACCACTGAGCCTGCGCCGATCACGAGCCCGAGCGAAGGCCAGTGCAGCCCGAGCAGGATCATCGAACCGAGCAGCACCATCAGCGACGGCAACAGCGCCAGCAGGATGGTGTCGTTGAGCAAATCGAGGGCCCACATCCCGCGGGTGATCTTGCGCACGGTGGAACCGGCGAAACTGTTGGCGTGCCAGTCGGTGGAAAACCGCTGCACGCGCGTGAACGCATCGCGCGCCACGTCGGACATGATCCGCAGCGTGAACGGCACGATGGCCTTGAGCCCGATCAGGCGCAGGATCACCGACATCAGGCCCAGCGCGACGATGCCGGCAAACGCAATGAATGCGGCGCTGCGCGCGGCCGGCTCCGAGGCGCCCGCCGTCATGGCGTCGACGAGGTGTCCGGAGAATACCGGCATGAACAGATCGGCGACGGTCGCGGCAAGCAGGCTGCCTGCGACAAGCGCCGCACCGGCCGGCTGGTTGCGCCAGTGGCGAAACAAAAACGGCAAGGCCACGCGTATAGCGGCGGGGCGCTGGTTCGATAAAGCGGTCATGGCGCCATCCGGCTGCGCTCAGGCACACGCCGGCTCCATCTGGGTGACGCGCGACGGCAAGAGCCGAACGCGAAGCGTCGTTGAAAAAACGTCTGTAAGAACTGGGAGTTAGCTGGACCGGGGCATCAGTCCCGATCAATGCTGGCGGAAACGGCCCTCAAAGGGCCAGACAGGCGTCCAGCATGCGCATCGGACGCGAGGCTGCGATCTGCGAAATTACAATAGTCATGCAAATCTCCCCGGTTCGAGCAATGAGGCCGCGCTTATAGCTGCGTCGCGGGGTTTTTGCAAGACGAACGGTCGTGCATGCGCGCTACTCTCTCCATCGTCATGCCCGGGCTTGTCCCGGCCATGACGAGTTTTGATGCACTTCGCTCTCGTTCCCCGGACGCAGCGCAGAGACCCGCGGTTGTTGTCGGCAGCATCCTATGACACCATCCGAGTGCCGAACTGTTCGTTATGACCAGAGACCTATGCCCCGCCGGAAATATGCCTGGGAAAAGCTGTCGGATGCGCAGTTGCTGCAGCAACGCCTCCGTAGCCTGAGGGTCACGGTTGAAGGCACCTGGCTCGAGGATTGTATCGGCACTCTTTATGAAGAGCTCGAAGAGCGAGGGATCCGGCTGCGGCCCCATACATGGATATCGAGCGAATGGTTCAGTCCGGCGGATGTGCCGGGCATTGCCATTCCCTTCTATCTCACCCATCCCCGCCTGATGAAGCTCGAGAACAAAATGATGCTCGACGTCGAGGGCGGCACCTGGTCCGAATGCATGGCCATCCTCCGCCATGAGGCAGGTCACGCCATCCAGCATGGCTATCAGCTGCAGCGCCGCCGGCGTTGGCAACAGCTGTTCGGACGGTCCTCAAAGCACTACCCGCGCTACTACCGGCCCAACCCGGCCAGCCGGCAATATGTCCAGCATCTCCGGCTGTGGTACGCGCAGAGCCATCCGGACGAGGATTTCGCCGAAACCTTTGCGGTGTGGCTGCGGCCGCGTTCGAACTGGCGGACGCGCTATGCCGGCTGGCCGGCGCTGAAGAAGCTCGAATATGTCGACGAACTGATGGAGGAAATCGCCGGCAAGCGGCCGCTGGTCACGACGCGGGAGCGCCTCGACCCGCTGCATGAACTCGGCCAGACACTCGGCGAGCATTATAAAAAGAAGCAGGCCTTCTACGCCTTCAGGCCGCCGAAGACCTACGACCGTGACCTTTCCCGGCTGTTTTCCGCCGATCCGCGGCATCACCGGAGGCCGCCGGCTTCGGCATTCATCAGGCGGCACCGCGCCCATATCAGGCAGCTGGTTGCGCGATGGACGGGTGAGAACCAACTTACGCTTGATGCCGTACTTGACGACATGATCTCGCGTTGCCGGGAGCTTAATCTGCGCGCCGTCGGCTCCGACCGCAAGCTGGTGGCCGACTTCACCGTGCTGTTGACCGCCAAGACCATGCACGCACTGTTCGGTCCTTCGCGGCGAAAATGGATCGCGCTGTGAGACGCCTGCGCGTTCTGGTGCTGATGCATCCGGAGCTCGTGCCCCCGGCCTCCACCGACGGATACACCGCGCGGCAGATCAATGAATGGAAAGCGGAATACGACGTGGTGAGCACCTTGCGTGCGGCGGGCCACGATGTTCGCGCCCTCGGTGCGCAGGAGGAAATCAAGCCGGTGCGCGAGGAGATCGAGAGTTTCAAGCCGCACGTCGTAGTCACGTTGCTTGAGCAGTTTCACAACGAGCCGACCTACGACCAGCATGTCGCAAGCTATCTCGAACTGATGCAGATCCCCTATACCGGCTGCAACCCGCGCGGTCTGATCCTGGCGCGCGGCAAGGACCTGTCCAAGACATTGGTGCACCATCGCCGGATCGCGGTGCCGGCCTTCGCCGTTTTCCCGATGCGCCGAAAAGTCAAACGCCCAGCGCGTCTCGCGCTGCCATTGATCGTCAAGAGCCTGAACGAGGATGCATCCCGGGGCATCTCGCAGGCATCCGTCGTCGATACGGACGAGAAGCTCGCAGAGCGCGTCGCCTTCGTCCACGAGCGGGTCGGCACGGCAGCGATCGCCGAGCAATATATCGAGGGACGTGAGCTGTATGTCGGCGTGCTCGGCAACAATCGGTTGCGGGTGTTGCCGGTATGGGAACTGAAATTCGGCACCATGGGCGGCCATCCGATAGCAACCGAGAAGGCCAAACACGACCTCGGTTATCAGGCGCGGATGGGAATTGCAGACGGGCCGGCCGAGAACCTTAAGCCCGAGCTACGCGCCCGCATTCAGCGAACGGCGAAACGCATTTATCGAACACTGGGGCTCGACGGCTACGCGCGCATCGACTTTCGGCTCGCTGCCGACGGTACCCTGTATTTCATTGAAGCGAACCCCAATCCTCAAATAGCCGACGGCGACGTATTCGCTACGTCGGCCCAGCATGACGGGCTTGATTACCCGGGCCTTTTGCATCGCATTCTGGCACTCGGTATAAGCCGGGCAAACGCCGGCGCATCGGTCGGTTGAGAAAGGAAGCCCCAAACAAAATGCGGTTTGATGACGTCATCCTCGGTCGGCGAAGTATCCGCGGTTACAAGCCCGACCCGGTACCCAAGAGCTTGATTAAGGAAATCATCGGTTTGGCGATGCGCGCGCCGTCGTCGATGAACACCCAGCCGTGGAATTTCTACGTCATCACCGGCGAGCCGCTGGATCGAATCCGGGCCGGCAATACCGAACGGATGGTGGCAGGCGTGCCGCAGTCGCGCGAGTTCCGCACGGGCCAGGCCTTCGCAGGGCAACATCGCGACCGGCAGGTTGGCGTTGCCAAGCAATTGTTCTCCGCCATGGGGATCGCGCGGGAGGACAAGGACAAGCGTCAGGACTGGGTCCTGCGCGGCTTCCGTCAATTCGACGCGCCGGTTTGCGTGATCGTGACCTATGACCGCGCGCTGCACGGCAGCGACGACACGCCGTTCGATTGCGGCGCTGTGGCGACCGCTCTGGTCAACGCTGCCTGGTCTCGCGGGCTTGGGGCCGTGATCAACAGCCAGGGCATCATGCAGTCCCCGGTGGTACGCGAGCACGCCGGAATCGCCGACGATCAGGTCATCATGAAAAGTATCGCGCTGGGCTGGCCCGATGAAACTTTCCCGGCAAATGCGGTCGTGTCCGAGCGAAAGTCCGTCGAGGAAGCTACGGTATTCGTCGGTTTCGACGATTAGGCGCGCATGCGGGCTGATGGGCGGCTCGCGTTCCACGGACGCAGCGCAGCGCGCAGCTCTTCGCGTAGCGGGTGCGCTGCAGAGCCGGGCCGTAGCAAGCACAACTCTCGTCATGCGCGGGCCTTGACCCGCGCATCCATCCCCTCTTCAGATGAGTCTTGCGAAGAAGATGGATGGCCGGGTCAAGCCCGGTCAAGCCCGGCCATGACGGGCCTGTGTTGGGTGGATCCCGGTTCTGCGGAGCGGCATGAAGAATGCCGCACCGCGCCCGGGACAGGGTCGCCCTCAGAACTGAAAATACAGAAATTCCAGCCGCTGCCACATGCCGAACAGCGAGATCGCAAAGGCGAGCGCGGTGAACGCCGCCCAGGCGGCGTCCGGCCGCCAGCGAACCGGGACGCCCGGCTCCGGTGCCCGGCGGTATTCGCGGTAGCGAAACAGTTGCGGCACGTTGGGCAGGCCGAGGGCGACGGCCAGCGCCAGCGCGACGGTGCCGCCGCCGATCAAGAGCAGCGATTCCTCGCCGACCAGGATCGGCAAATCCATCACACGCAGGATTCCCGGCGAGGCATAGGCCGAGCTGCCGGCCGCAAGGCCAAACAGGCTGCCGAGCATCTGCCACGCCCCCGCCAACGTCTTGGCGCGGAAGAATACCCAGGCGATGACCACGGCGAAAAACGTGACGGCCCAGCAAAGCGCTTTCGCCGGCATCGACGCCGGTGCATCGCCGCGCCAGGCGCGCCACAAATGATTGATGCAGAGATAGAGGCCATGCAGGCCGCCCCAGATGACAAAATTCCAGGCTGCGCCGTGCCAGAGCCCGCCGAGCAGCATCGTCACCAGCAAATTGATATAGCGCCGCTGTTCGCCAAGCCGGTTGCCGCCGAGGGGTATATAGAGATAGTCGCGCAGAAAACGCGACAGCGTGATGTGCCAGCGCCGCCAGAACTCGATGATCGAGGTCGCCTTGTAGGGCGAGCGGAAATTCACCGGCAGCCGGATGCCGAACAGCAGCGCGAGGCCCACCGCCATGTCGGAATAGCCGGAAAAGTCGAAGTAGATTTGCAAGCTGTAGGCGAGCGTCGAGAGCCACGCCCATGGCGTGGTAACGCCGCCGCCGGCGTCGAGATGCGCGAACACCGGCGTGACGAACTGCGCGAGATTGTCGGCGATCACCACCTTCTTGAACAGCCCGGCCGCAAAGATCGCGAGGCCCCTCGCCGCGAGCGCCGCGGAGCGCGAGGTGCGCGCCCGCTTGAATTGCGGGATCATCTCGGCGTGATGCACCAGCGGCCCCGCGATCAGATGCGGGAAGAACGACACGAACAGCGCGTAGCTGACGATGTCGCGCTCGACTTTGGCGCCGCGCATCACGTCGACCAGATAGGCGATCTGCTGGAAGGTGAAGAAGGAGATGCCGAGCGGCAGGACTAGATTGACGAACGGCAGCGGCGTGCCGCTCAGCATTGTAAAACTGTCGAGCAGGAAGTTGGTGTATTTGAAATAGCACAGCAACGCGAGATTGAGCGCCACCCCGAGCGTGCCGATGCCACGGCGACGCCGCGGGTCCTCCATCTTGAGCCCGAGCCAGAAGTTTACCCCGATCGAGGCAAGCAGCAGCAGCAGGTAGACCGGCTTCCACGCGCCGTAAAAGATCAGCGATGCAAATGCCAGCACCCATATCCCGCAGCGGGGCGAAACGCGCCGCGCCACCGCATACGCCAGCGCCACCGCCGGGAGGAACTGAAACAGGAACGCGTAGGAGGAGAACAGCATCGGGCGCTAAGTCTTTCGAGCCACACATCCACCGTCATCCTGAGGAGCCGCGCACTTGCGCGGCGTCTCGAAGGATGGCCGCACGCACCGGCGCTCGCGGCGCATCCTTCGAGGCTCGCCCTGAAGAAGGGCGAGCGCCTCAGGATGACGGCGGTGTTCGTGGCAGCGTGGATGCGCCAGCCCGCTTCCGGGGAGAGGTAAACTGAGCGTGGCGATTCGACCTGACACCATCGTTCGCTATCGCTTCAGCCTTGAGACGAGATAGCGCGTGTAGATTGGCACGCCCGATGCATTGACATGCATCTCGTCGGCATAGTTGCTCTGCTCCAGTCCCGGCACCGAGGCAATATTCAGCAGCTCAAAACCGCAGCGGCGGCCGGCATCGGTGAGCAGCGCAACGATTTGATCTTCCTTCTCGCGCCACGACGGATCGCGGGCGCGGTCGTAACGCGGCGCCCATGGCGGCACCACGACGGTGAGTTTTTTCGACAGCGCCACCATGTCGCACAGCGCAGCCGTCTCGAAACGCGCTTTCGGTCCCGACAGATTCCAGTTGGCGTAGTGCGGATGGCTGCCGATCTCGGCGGCCCATTGATCGTCGCGCTGGTCTCGCGGAATCACGGTCAGGCCGAAACCCGCGGGCTGCGGTCCGTCGGCTACGTGCTGGTCGGCCGAAAGCCGCGCATTGAAGGCTTCGCGGATGAAGCGGATCAGCGTGCCGACCCGCAGCGGCAGGAACGAAATCATCTGCCCGACCACGCCAAGCCGAACTGCAACATCCTGCGGATACACCGCCGCCGACTTTACACCTTCATTGAACAGGAACGGCGCGACGCTGACCACCACTTGCGCATTCCTGAAACGCTCGGGCGCGCGGCGCATCGCAGCCAGCAGCGCCAGCGGCTCGCCGGCGTCATAGGCGATGTTGACCGCGGCCCCCGCCGGCTTGCCGATCAACTGCGCGGCAAGCCCGGCATCGACCTGATAGACGGTGCGGCTCTCGCCGCCGAAGATCAGCTCGGGGTTCGATTGCAGCAGCGGCAATTTTATCGCCAAAAGCTGTGGCACGTCGTCGTGGACGCGGTTGGCGACCGCCAGCAGTCCGGCCAGCAGCGCCAGCCACGTAAGCGCGGTCAGCGCCAGCGCGCCGGCGATCCAGCGACCGGAGGCGGGCTGCACGTGCCGAAGCGATCCTGCAGAATTGATGAAAAACCAGCGCATCATGGCGCTGTTTCAAGCATGAACCCGGAGGGCAGACAATATGAGCAGGTCGGGCGCAGACTCATTCGCGGCGCCCACCCGCTGCGCAGCGCATATTCCTTGACATCCACCGGAAGTAGTCGCCAAATATACCGTTGATATGGCCAAGTTAGACAACAGGGAGTAGGCGCAATGCGGGCTTTCTCAATTGTCGGACTGCTGTTTGCTGCAGTGGTGTTGGCGACGATTCCGGTCTCGCCGCAGGTGACATCGCGCGGCGGCGTGGAGCTGAGCGTCGATCAGGCGCAGGCCGTCACCTACCGGCGCGCCCGCGTGACTGCGCGTCGTGTCGACCGCCACGTGTACCGCCATACGCGTCGCGCCGTGCGGCGCGGTGCTTATTGACGGAGCGCAACCGGCGAGGTGAGTGCGCGTAGGACGGATTAGCGACCCCGTGCTCCCATCAACGCGCGAAGGCGCAAGCGTAATCCGCCGCACCGACGCAGCCAGGTGGCGGAATACGCCTTCCATCTTTGCGCGTTGAACTACAGTGGACGCGGCCGGCTAATCCGCTACGCGCTAAGGTGCACGTGGCCGGCCGATCCGCCTTACGAGGTCGACCATGACTTTTATGGCCGCCGCGATGACCAGCGCGCAAAGCAGCGCTTTCGACACCGTCTCCATCGCCCCTTCGACCAGCATGCCGTGGACCACAGTCGCTGTGACGATCACCGCCGCAAGCGACATATGCGCGATGCGCCACGTTCGCAGTCGTAGTCGCCGGCGGAGCAGCGCCAGCAGCGCGACGGCGAAGATCGCCCACATCGCGATCACGCCGAAGGGCGAGAACGGGGTCGGCGATGCGAAGACAAGCGCATCGATCATGTCCGGCGGGCTGGTGATCCAGAGGCCCACGACGTGGATCAGCACCGCCGCCACCAGCGCGCCGCCGATCCAGCGATGCGCGCGCCGTCCGCGATAGCCCGACAGTCCCGGCAAAATTCCGCCCGCCAGCAGCGGCTGAACGAGCATCAGACCCAGTGCGAATATCCCTGCAAATCCGGCTGTTATGTAGAGCGGTCCGCGCCATTCGAGCAGCGGGCTCGCGGCCGCCGCGGCGATCGGCACGCAAATGGCAGAAGCAAGGGCGGCCCAGATCAGGGGGCCCGGTCTCATTGCAGTGTTCTCAATGATCCGCATCCATAGGTGAATGTCATTCCGGGGCGCGCCCTCTTCGGCGCGAGCCCGGAATCCATAACCGCCGATCGTGGTTATGGATTCCGGGCCTGCGCCCAAGCGGGCGCATCCCGGAATGACGAATGAAGGTGTGCATCCAACCAGATCACACCGGCGCAAGCACGAAATGCGCCTCCAGGCTGGTCTCCTTTGCGCTCCGCATCACGGGGCGCAGAAACACGGTTTTGAACTCACCGCTGTCATAGGCGAGATGTCCATGCGGCTGGCCGAAGATCGGAATGATCTGCGGCATCTCGAGACGGAACTTGCCGTCCTTGTCGGTGAGCGTGGCGCCATGGCTCTGCGGTTCGTGCTCCTGGCCCTCGGTCGTGTGCGCCCAGATCTGGATGCGCTGCCCGGCAAGCGGCGCCCCATCGCCGGCGCGGCGCACGGTGCCGCTCATCCAGAAGCCACCCTTGCCGATCCGATCCACGATCGCCGCGCCCTTGCGGTAGTTATTCGCCCCGCCCGCCATCGAATCGGTCGGTGCCAGGCCTTCCGCGCGCGCGGGCAACAAGAGGCCGGAAGCGCAGGTCGCGAGGGTGAAGCCGCCGGCGGCGAGCAGGGTGCGGCGGGTGAGGATGAGAGCAGGCATGTGGGTTCCTTCGGACGGCGTGCGGCTGTTGCAGGAAGAGTAACACAACAGGCGCGGCAGGCCCAGTTGAGGGCGGCGAAGCGCGACGGGTTGCAATAACAGTGTTGTGAACGGCTGCCGGCTTTTCCGCAGGACCCGCTTGCCATCGGCTTGCCGCACGACTCGGACGTTTCCGCCCGCTGCGGCGCTGCCTTAATGCGCCGGCTCCACCGGCGCAAGCATGTTGGGTTTCTTCAGCAGCAGCACCGTAAGGCTCAGGCAAAAATAAAACACCGTCAGCATGAAGAACGCGTCGCCATAGCCCATCACCACCGCCTGGCGGTGCACGATCTGGGACAGTTGCTTCATCGCCATCAACGACGCATCGCCCATGCCTAAAAATTTCTGCGTTAGCATGTTGAGGGTTTCGGTCGCCGTGGTGTTTCCCCAGTGCACCCGGTCATGCAGCCGCGAGATGTGATGGTCGGTGCGCTCGTTCAGCACCTGGTTGATGACCGCGAGCCCGAGCGCGCCGCCGAGATTGCGCGTCAGGTTGAACAGGCCCGAGGCATTCTTTACGCGGTCCGGCGGCAGCATGCCGAGCGCGATGTTGTTGGCCGGCACCATCGCCAGCATCAGGCCGATGCCGCGCAGGATCTGCGGCACCAGCAATTCATAGAAATCGTAGTCGCGGGTGATGAACGTCATTTGCCAGGAGCCGAGCGCAAAGATGACGATGCCGGCCGCGATGATGTAGCGCATGTCGAACTTCTGCATCAGCCGTCCGACGATCGGCGCGGTCAGGAACATGGTGATGCCGGAGACGAACATGGTCTCGCCGATCATCAGCGCGCTGTAGCCGCGCACTTCGGCGAGATAGCGCGGATAGATGTAGGTAAGGCCGTAAAGACCGATGCCGACGCAGAACGAGATCAGGCAGCCGACTGCAAAATTGCGGTTGCTGAAGGTGCGGAGGTCGACGATCGGCTCTTCCGCCGTCAGCACCCGATAGAAGAAGAAGATCGCGGAGACCAGGGATATCGCGGCAAAGGTCGCGACCGAGGTGTCCTGCAGCCATTCGTATTGCGGGCCTTCCTCCAGCACATATTCAAGCGAGCCGAGAAAACCCGCCATGGTGAGGAGGCCCCACCAGTCGAAGTGGTCGAGCAATGCCAGATTGGGCTCGTCGAAATCCACCAGCGCCAGCACGCCGACCGTGATGCCGATGCCGGGAAGGATGTTGATGAAGAACAGCCAGTGCCACGACATCCAGTCGGTGATGATGCCGCCGATGGTCGGACCGATGGTGGGCGCCAGCGTGGCGACGAGGCCGATGATCGGCCCCACGATATGGAATTTCGAGCGCGGGAATACGATGTAGGCGGACGCGAACACCGTCGGCACCATGCCGCCGCCCAAAAATCCCTGCACCGCGCGCCACAGGATCATCTGCTCGATGGTGGAGGCGAAGCCGCACAGGAAACTCGCGACCGTGAAGCCGGACGCGGAAATCGCGAACAACAGCCGGGTGCCGAGCGCGCGCGACATGAATCCGGAGAGCGGGATCGCGACCACCTCGGCGATCAGATACGAGGTCTGCACCCACGACACCTCGCTCGAACTTGCCGACAATCCCGCCTGAATTTCGCTCAGCGATGCCGAGACCACCTGGATGTCCAGGATCGCCATGAACATGCCGAACACCATGATCAGGAACGCGATCAGCCGCCGCGGTTGAATCCTCTCCGACGGCGGCGCCGCGCTCGGCATGGTAGTTGTGGCGGTCGTGTCGGACATTAACGAATCCCGGTTGATCAGGACATCGTCATTGCGAGGAGCGTAAGCGACGAAGCAATCCAGTCTGCGGCGCGATCTCTGGATTGCTTCGCTTCGCTCGCAATGACGACCTAAGCTTATTTCGGATGCACCATTTGCGGCGCATCGAGGTCCGCATCGCTGTCCGCATCGTGGGCGCCTTCGCGGGTGTCGACGGTGGTGTAGACCGACATGCCGGCACGCAGCAGGTTCTGTCTGGCGACCTCCTTCGGCACGCGGATGCGGACCGGCAGCCGCTGCACGATCTTGGTGAAGTTCCCGGTGGCGTTATCCGGCGGCAGCAGCGTGAACACCGCCCCCGCCGCGGGCGAAATGCTGTCGACCACGCCTGCGAACTTGCGCTGGCCATAGGCGTCCACCTTGATCGTCACCGGCTGGCCGGGGCGGATGCGCTTGAGCTGGGTTTCCTTGAAATTGGCGTCGATGAAAACCTCATTGAGCGGCACCACATTGCCGAGCCGCTGCCCGGCCTGGATGAAGTCGCCCTGGTTGACGAGGCGATTGGAGAAGGTGCCATCGACCGGCGCCCGCACATAGGTGAAATCGAGATCGCGCTGGGCCTTGGCGAGCTGGGTCTGCAACTCGGCAAGCTGCGCGCGGGCCTCCTCCTGCTGGGCTTTGGTCACTTCCACGCCGTCGCGCGCCGCGCTGTAGGCCGCCTGCGCCGACTGTACCGCAGCCGCCCCCTGATCGCGGCCGGCTTGCGACTGTTCGAAGGTGGCGCGCGACGCGAATCCCTTGGTGCTCAGCGCCTGCTGGCGATCGAAATCGAGCTCGGCGCGTTTCTGGTTGGCCTCCGCGGAGGCGAGCTGCGCCTTCATTTGCTCGGCGGCGCTTTCCATCGCCGTGATCTGGCGGCCGATACGATCGATGGTCGCCTGCTGCGTGGCGATTTTGCTGCGCGCCGCATCCACGGCAATGCGATAGTCGCCATCGTCAATGCGGAGGATCACGTCGCCGGCGCGAACCAGAACGTTGTCGCCGGGCACAATTGCCGCGATGTGGCCGGACACCCGCGCGCCGAGCAGGGTGTTGTTGGCGCGGACATAGGCGTCGTCGGTGGAGACATAGAAACGTCCGACCAAGGTGTAATAGGTGCCATAGCTTACCGCTGCGAGCGCCAGCAGCGAGATAATTCCCATCAGCACGAATTTGCGCTTGCCGGATTTTGGCGCGGCGGTCGCAGCTATGGCAGGCGCATCCGTCGCAGGCTTTTTGACGGCCGGTGCGGATGGCGCGCTGCGCGCGGCCGGTTCATCCGGCGGAGCGCGCTGTTGCTCGCCAAACGCAGCGGGCCCCAACTCGCTCTCATCCGCATCCGGTTCAGAGCGGATGATACGGGCAGTGGCCTGATCTCTCGCTGCGGCCATCAAGGCCTCCTGACTGTCGCACAACGTCAAGCAGTAGCCGACAACGCTGCGCGGCGCCGCTTAATTATCATTGACCGAACGGTTCGGTCAAGCTATATTCTCAGCAATAGACGATAGATACGGGGCCTCTTGCCAAAGCGTTTCGGTGCGGGGGCTTTTCGCAAAGAAGCTGAACAGATGATTGCATCCACCCGCGCGACGCTCTCCTTGGTTGCCGACGACAGTTCGAAACGCCGGCAGATTCTGGACGGCGCGCGCAAGCTGTTCCTGGATCTCGGTTTCGACGCCGCCAGCATGGGCGAAATCGCCCGCGCCGCGGGCGTCTCCAAGGGCACGCTCTACGTCTATTTCGCCGACAAGAACCGGTTGTTCGAGGCCATCGTCGAGGAGGAAGTGCTTGCACAGGGCAAGGTGGCATTCAATTTCGATCCGGCGCGGGACGTCACCACGACGCTGATGGATTTCGGCCAGGCCTATATCCAGTTGCTGTGCCGGCCGGGCGGCGGATCGGCGACGCGTACGGTGATGGCGATTGCCGAGCGAATGCCGGAGGTGGGCCGGCGCTTCTACGAAAACGTGGTGACGTTGAGGGTTCGCAAGCTGGCGGCCTATCTCGATGCGCATGTTGCGACAGGCGATCTTGCGATCGAGGAGTGCGAATTGGCGGCTGCGCAGTTCATACAGATGTGTCAGGCGACGCTGTTTCAGCCGTTTATTTTCCAAGCCGCACCCGCGCCGTCGCCCGAGCGTATCGCGCATGTGGTGCGACGTGCGACGCAGATGTTTCTTGCCGCATACCAGGTCAAGCCCGACTGAGAAGAATCCGCCCGGATTCGCGCCTCTTCCGGATTCGACATTTCAACGATACGCTCGCCGCCATCGGCATTGCGGCGTCGCCGAAGGCGTACCGTCAAGCGAGCGGCGGCGAACAAATCCCACGCAAATCTGGAGAGCGTAAATGGGCACGATGACGATCAACGGCCGCATCGAGCCCCTGCCCGACGATCCCGATGCGCTTCTGATCGATGTCGTGCGGGGCGCGCTCAACCTGACCGGGACCAAGCTCGTATGCGGGGCCGGGGTGTGCGGCGCATGCACCGTGCTGCTGGACGGCGCGCCGGTGGCCAGTTGCCTGATGCCGGCGCGCAATGCCGCGGATAAATCGGTGACGACGGTCGAAGGCATCGGCGCCGGCAGACTGCACCCGGTGCAGAAGGCTTTCATGGCGCACGACGCCCTGCAATGCGGGTTCTGCACGCCCGGTTTCATCGTCGAGGCCGCGGCATTCCACGATCGCTGGCGCGCAGCCGCGGCAACGTCGACACCCTCGCGGGAGGAAATCGGCGCGGCGCTGTCGGGCCATCTGTGCCGCTGTGGTGCGTATGACGGCATTTTCCGCGCCGTGGCCGAGGCGTGCGCGGGCCGCTTCGACGGCGACGACCTCGTATCGCCGCGCATCGAAGCCCGGGAGAAAGTCACAGGGGTTGCGAAATACACCGTCGATATCCGTCATGACGGACAGCAGGAAGGTGTTATCCTCCGCTCGGATCTCGCGCATGCGCGGATCGTCGAGCTGGATCTTGCGCCGGCACGCGCGCTATCGGGCGTGACCGCGGCCATCTCCCTGCTCGGCGATGACAACATTGTCCGCTATGTCGGTGACCCGATCGCGGCCGTCGCCGCGACGGATCGAAGGACCGCGATTGCGGCCATCGCCGCCATCAGGATCGTCAGCGAACCCCTGCCCTCGGTGATCGGGTTGGATGCGGCACGTCAGCCGGATGCGCCGGTCGTCTTCGAAAAATCCAGCAGGAAAAAAGCAGGCAACGTCTCGGAAGGCGCGGCCGCGCCGGCGCCCTGGAAACGGAACATCCGTGGGCCCTCCGCGGCGTTTTCGCACAAGGCGAGGAAGGCCCGCAATTGGGTCGATGCCGCGCGCAAAGCGCAAAATCCATTGCTGGTCGAAGAGACATTCCGGACCGGCACGCAACAGCACGCCTGCCTCGAGCCGCACGCGGCCGTCGCCCGTTTCGATGGCGATCGCCTGACCGTGCATGTCTCGACCCAGGCGGTATTCCACCTGATGGAGCTGATCGCCAAGCGCACCAAGCTCGAGCACGGCAAGGTAATAGTGATCGCCGACCATGTCGGCGGCGGCTTCGGTTCGAAGGCGAGCCTCGGCATGGAGACTATCGCGGCGATTGAGCTCGCGCGCGCGGCCAAGGCCCCGGTGCGGGTCGCTTTCGACCGGCACGAAGAGCTTTCGGTCACCGGCTACCGGCCGGCGGCCGAAATGAAAATCGCGCTGTTGCCATCCGAAGCCGGCGATCTGAAAGCGCTGTCGCTCACCGCCTATGCCGACACCGGGGCCGCGGTGAACTCGACGATCGCGGCGCTGGCGCGCCTGATCTATCCGGCAGAGGCAAAGCAATTGGCGGATTTCGACGTCATCAGCAACCTGCCGGCCGGCGCCGCCTTCCGCGGCCCGGGTGGACCGCCGATGGCATTCGCGCTTGAACAGGCGATCGATGAAGCAGCGCTTCGGATGAAGGTCGATCCGATCGCGTTGCGCAAGCGCTGGGACCCCGATCCAAATCGCCAGCGTCTGTACGACTGGGCGTCCGGACTGGAGGTCTGGCGCAACATGAAGACGCCGGCGTCGCAGAGCGGCCGTTATCGCCGCGGCGTCGGCGTGGCGACCGGATACTGGCTCTATCTCTGGCAGCCCGGCTCGAAAGTCGAACTGGCCGTCAAGGGTGGGCGTCTGATCGCAAGCACTGCGATCCAGGATATAGGCACCGGCAGCCGCACCGTGATCGCCAATACGGTTGCACGCGAATTCGGGCTCGATCCGCACGAGATCGAGGTCCGCATCGGAGATTCCCGGCAGCCGGAAGGGCCCGGTTCGGGTGGCAGCCGGACCACGGCCTCGGTGGTGCCGCCGACGCTGCTTGCCGTGCAAAAGCTTAAAGCCGCCATCGAGCGAAATGCAAAGCAGCCGCCGATTCCCGGCTCCAACGCACCGTGGCGGGAACTGATCGCAGCTTCCCCCGATCTCAGTGAATCGGCGGAGCGGCCGGAGGACAGCAAGAAGACGGCCCCGGGCGTGCGCTCGCCGCTGAAGGATGCCGGCTTCATGGGAATGATTTTCGGCTGGATGCTGCGCCGCTTTTCCAATCTGGCGGTCGGCGCGGGCGTGCCAAGTTCGGTGCAGGTGATCGAGGTGCAGGTCGATACCTGGCTCGGACACGTGCGCGTCCTCAGCGTTCACACCGGCATTGCGGTCGGAAAGATTGCGGCGCCGGCGCTGGCCCGCAGCCAGGCGACGGGCTCGGTCATCCAGGGTATCGGTTATGCGCTGTACGAAGCACGGGAGATCGATTCTCGCACCGGCGACATTCTCACCGGCGGGATGGAGGATTACCGCATCCCCGGAATGTCGGATACGCCGCCGATCGATGTGCATTTCGACGATGCAGGGTTCGATCATGTGCTCGGCGGCAGCGTCGGCATCGGCGAAGTCGCGACGGTCCCGACCTCGCCGGCCATCGCCAATGCGGTTTGCAACGCGATCGGCATACGGCTCACCGAACTCCCGATCCGGCCCGACCGCCTGATCGCCGCCCTGAATGGGAGGACGGCCGCGTGACATCCCCATCGATCCATGCAACCGAATTCCGCGCCGCCGGCAGCGACCTGTCCGAACGGCGGCGCAGCGGCGTTTCGAAAGGACCGCTGATCGACATTTTAGCCGGCCCCGAGACCATCGGGATAGGCTGGGGCGCGGACGGCGCCGCGCGCATCGGCGCCCTCACCAGCATCGCCGCGATCGCGGCCGACGCCCGTATCAGTCAGGCCTATCCGGGTCTCGCCGCCGCCGCGCAGGGCCTTGCCACCCCGCAAATCCGCCATCTCGCCACACTCGGCGGCAACCTCGCGCAACGCTCGCGCTGCTGGTATTTTCGCAATCCGCACATCGCCTGCCTGAAGAAGGGCGGCACCGAGTGCCCCGCCCGCGCCGGCAATCATCTCTACAGCGTCGCCTTCGATCTCGGCCCGTGCGTGGCGCCGCATCCCTCCACCATGGCCGCGGCGCTGCTTGCCTACGAGGCGACAATTTCGACCGACCGGCGCAGCGGGCTGAGCATCGGCGAACTTCTCGGCGACGGCTCCAACGGCGCGGCCGATCATGCGCTTGCCCCTGGCGAAATGATCAGGAGCGTCGAGCTTCCGCCACCCCTCCCCGCCGAGCGCGCGTTCTACAAGCGCGCCATCAGCCGCAGCCATGCGGAATGGCCGCTGGTCGAATTATGCGCCCGCGCCGTCATCGCCGGCGGCTCGTTCCAGTTCATCCGCATCGCCGCCGGCGGCATCGCGCCGGTGCCGCTCCGTCTGTCGGCGTCCGAGGCTGTGTTGCTGGGCGCACCTGCGAGTCCGGCAAACATCGGCCATGCCGCGAGGCAGGCGTCCGCCGGAGCCAATCCGTTGCCGATGACGGGATACAAGCTCGATCTGCTGCGCGGCGTCGTTCAGGATCTGTTGGAGCGGCTCGCAACGTAATACTCAGCCGTCATTGCGCGTTCGCTCGCCCTAAGGCGCCCCCCGGGATGACGGCAAACTACTCGTCCATGAACTCGTCTTCTTCGTCGACTTTCGCCCGGTGCGACGGCTTGTGCCGTCCGCCCAGCGATCCGGTCACCGACGGTTCGCGGCTCGCATAGGAGTTACCCCGGCGCGAGGCGACCTCCTCGCCCGACACCGCGGCCGGCTGACAGACGATGCGGCGGCTGGCGCGGCGCATCAGGTCGACATGGATATGATCGTGGTGCGCTGCGTTGGAGCCGGGCGCCAGCACGGTGTTGAACTGCTGGCAGGCCGCGCCCTGCACGTCGCGCAAAAAGCCTTGCTCTTCCGGCATTCCGTACCAGCCGTTCTTGACGGTGATGCGCCGGCCGTCGGCCAGCGTGAACGCCGCGATATCAAGCGCATTGCCGAAAGCGTGTTCGGAAATGTGTGCCCGCGAATTGCCGTTCATGCCGCGGCAGGAATAGGCGGAGATCTGCTTGATCTCGACCACGCGCGCGCCGAACCAGCGCATCGCCGACGGCTGCACGGAATCGGCAAGCCAGCGGTCGAGCGCAGAGACGATCGGACAGGCGAGCGTCGCCGTCGGCGTCACTGCGACCGGGCCGAATGCATTGACCGGATTGCCTTGCGAGGGCCCGAGCCGGGGCAGCGGCGAATAATCTTGCGATCCGCTTGCGGGAGGGCCGCGGTCATATGACGGCGGCGCGGCATAGCGGTCGTTCGGAGGATAGGTATCGACACGGCCGACCGGCGCGCCGTAACGCGGCGCATCCGGCGGCGCGATATCGGTGAAAGGGCCGGCGTCCGGCGGCAGTTCAATCTCGCCTTGCTGCGGCGCCACTCCCGGCGCCGTCAGCGAGATCGGCCCGTTGGATCCGGTGCCATAGCCCGGCTGCCGGACGGCCGTTTCCGGATAGGAGGATGACAGATAAGAGGATGACGGATAGGACGACACCGGCGTCGCGGGCTGCGGCCGCGACACCGGCCAGCGCGGCTGGTCGCCGCCGATGCCGGCCGGCGGCCGCAACTCGTCGGCAAACCCGAAGCTGCTGCTGCTTTCGCCAAGCGCCGCCACCTTCAACGGGAATTCGGCGCCGCAAACACCGGGGCCTGAAATCGGGTTGATCCGTACGAGGTCGGCGGTTTCCTTGACCGCGCCGGATTTCAGGCATGCGACTTCGGCCTCGGCCCGCCACGGCTCGCGCTCCGCGGACTGGAAAAAGCCGCGGCCGCAACCTGCCAACGAGACGAGGACGAAACAGCCGACGAGATAAGAACCAACTCCGCGCGTCATGCGCGCACGTTGGTCGAATTTATTTAAGGACTCTTCAACGTGTTGATTTTACAAAGTTTTAACCAAGGTTCCCGCTGTGGGAAAATGGCAATAGACAGCAGGGCTGACTTTTTTGTCCGGGAACGATTTGCTAGCCTTGTTGTTACAGGGCAGCGACGTTAACCAGGGAGGCGTTCCCATGACTATCGTCAGCAGACTGAGCGTCTTTACCGCCTATGCCGCATTTGCTTTTGTCGGCGCGATCGTGCTGGGCATGATCTAGACCTTCAGCCCTACCTTATTGCATCGAGCCCGGCGGTGGACCGCCGGGCTTTTTCGTGCGGCTAATCTCACCACGTGTAGCGCGCCACGCCCTTGCCGCCGTAAGAGCGGGTGACGCTGGAGAATTCACCCTCAAAGGTCGCGGCCAGCGAAAAGCCGTTCAGCCATTTCATCTCGGCGGAGCCGGTGACAAGTGCGGTGTCGCTTGCCTGCGCCGCGCCGTTGACGACGAACGACGCGCCGGGCAGCGTCTGGAAGGTAGCGGCGATATTGCGGTCGGGATTGAAGTCGTGCGCCCATGCGGCGCGGCTGCGCAGGGTGAAGATGCCGTTCTGCATCGCAAAGGATTTGTCGCTGCGGATGCCTAGCTCGCTGCGGGTGTCGGTCACGGTTTTCGACCCGTAACTCAGCGCGAACATATTCGCGCCGGCGATCGCCTGCTCGGCATAAGCGGGCAGATCGATGGTGGTGAACTGTCCGGCGGCATAGGGCGTGATGCCGACGCCGCCGATCCAGGGCGCCACGAACCGATAGCCGCCCTCGGCGCGGCCCGAAAATGTGCTGGCGTTGAAATTTGCGCGCAACAGATCGGAGCCCGCGATGGTGACGGTGCGGTCGGTGGTAACGTCCTGCCAGCCATAGGCCAGCGCTGCCGAGATATAGGCGGGCCCGATGATATGACGGACGAAGGCGCCGGCCTGGAAAAGGTCGGAGCGGCCGGTGCCGCTGTTGACGACGCTGAAGCCGGTGCCGCCGCCGGAGACCGCAAACCCCGCCAGGGTATGTGGCGAGAAGCGATAGTCGGCGCCAACCGCAACGCCGCCGATGCTGCTCCGAGCAAAGTTGGAGCCGAGCGCCGTGTTGCCATCGGTGGTCTGCGAGCCGCCATAGCCCGCGGCCCATACACTCCAGCGCGGATCGTAGGTGTCACGGATCGACGCCTTGCGATAGACCGCGGCATACGCTTCACGCTCGCTCTTGCTGCGCGCCTTGCCGCTCGACGCATAAGCATGGGCGTCATCGCTCTCGGCAAACTGCGGCGCGACTGCCGGCGGCGCCGTGCTGTCGCCGCGGCCGGCTACGAATGGATCGGTCAGCAATCCGAGGAACAGGTTCATGGCATCGAGGCTCGTCTGCTGCGCGCGGGTCGCAAGTTCGCCCGACGCTTGCGCGAGACCGCCCGGCGTCAAGGTCCCGAACACCGCCGAGATACCCCCGGATGCGTTGAAGGAATTGACCAGGGCATTGGCGACGTTCTGCTGATTGACATTGAGGCCGCTATATCTCGCCAGCACGAAATCGAGATTGAGGAAGACGTTATGGGCGTCGTAGCTCAGGCTGGTCTGGAAGCCGGTGGGAACGCCGAGCGTATCGAACGAAGCGAAGGTACCGCTGACCCCACCCGCGGCGGTCAGGATGGTGTATTGCTTCGCGAGGTAATTGCCGGCGAGGAATGCCGCCCCCGCCCCGCCGTTCAAGGAGGCAGTGCCGGTGACGTTTGCGAAGGTCGACCTTGCCGGGTTGAGTTGCACCAGATACAGCGCGCCGGACTGGAACGCGAGGTTGCCCTGGACCAACATGGATGAACCCGGCGTGTTGGTGCCGGGAGCGAACCTGCCGCCGCTGACGGTAAGATCGCCGATAATAGCGCCCGAGCCGGCCAGCGTACCACCGCTGACGAGGGCGCCGGCGGTGAGCGCGCCGCTATTGACGACGACGCCGGCCGTATTGGTAAAAAAGCCTTCGACAAACGCCCTGTTGGTGAACATCCCGGCATTCGACACCGTGCCGGTCCAGAATCCGCTATTGACGACGGTGCCTGAATTCGAAGCGAGGTTGCCCGTCCAAAAGCCGTTATTTGTAATCGATCCGCTGTTGCTCGCGACGTTTGCAAAGTACCGGCCGTTGTTGGTCACGGAGCCGGCGTTGCTGAGGTCGTCATTCACGTTACCGCCGGCGGCAACCGTAATGGTACCGCCCGCCTTGTTGACGATGCCGCCGACGGCGCTGAGTTGAGCCAATTTGGCTATGGTGATGGCGCCGCTGTTGGTGAGCAGTCCCTGCACAGAGGCCTCGGCGGAGGAAGCAATGGCGAGGGTGGCGCCGGCGGTGTTGCTGAAGGTGCCGTCGACGTTCAACCCGCCGACGGCGTTGAATATCCCGTTGGCATTGTTGGCGACCGCGCCGTTGATTGCGCCGGCGGCATTCATGATGGCGCTGTTGATCACGCCGCCATTGATCGTGCCCATCGTGTTCAACGCGCCGCCGCTGACACTGGCGCCGCCATTGATCGTGCCGCTGTTTGTCATGGTGCCCGCGGTGTTGATCAAGCCGGAGTTGATCGTGCCGGAATTGCTCGCAGCGCCTGCATTGGTCAGTGACCCGTTAACCGTGCCTGCGTTATTGAACGTCGCATTATTCGTCACGTCGGACGTGATGCTGCCCCCCGCGGCAATGGTCAGCGTCCCGTTCGAGATCGTGGTCGCGCCGGTATAGGTATTGGCGCCGCTCAGCGTGGTCGCGCCGCTGCCGAGTTGCTGGAACGCGCCCGAGCCTGAGATCACGCCGTCCAACGCCAAAGCGTTGGCGCGGTTGACCGCCAGCACGCCGTTGTTGAGCACATTGCCGACGAGCGCGCCGGTCGCCCCGCCATTACCGAGCTGCAGCGTGCCTGAACTGATCGTCGTGCCGCCGCTGTAATTATTGTCGGCGGTCAGGATCGTGGTGCCGGTGCCGATTTGCTGGAAGGCGCCGCTGCCGGAGATGGTGCCGCCGAACGTGAAGACGTCGGAACGCTTGATCGCGAACACGCCATTGTCCGTGACGTTGCCGACGATCGACCCCGCAGTGCCGCCATTGCCGAGTTGCAGGGTGCCGCCGGAAATCGTGGTGCCGCCGCTATAGGTGTTGGCGCCGGCGAGGATCAATGTCCCGCCGCCGACCTTCGTCAGGCTCTGCGAAACGCCATCGACAATGGGCGCAGTGATCGTCGCGACAATGCCGCTGTCGGTGTTGATGGTGCCGGTGCCGGACAGCCCGGCGAGTTGCAGCTGCCCGCCGGCGCCTGCATTCAGGATATAGCCGGTGGTGCTGAACTGCAGGGTGTCGAAGGCCTGGACGCCTGCGACCGTGACCGTCCCGGCGGTGCCCGCGAACACGCCGACAGAACTGCGCCATTGGTCGTTGATGTTGGCCTGCCCCGGCATGCCGGTCCAGTTGGTATTGGCCGCGTTCCAGGTTCCGGTGCCGCCGTCGACGACGCCGTTGCCGGTTTGATCGGCACCGTCCCAGAACTGGATGCGCTGGCCGGCGGCGGCAATCGACAGGTTGACCTGGTTGGGTACGTTGGTCAGCACGGTCGGCGTGCCGTTGCTGCTGCCAATGATCGTATCGAAGCTGCTTGGTGTCAGCGTTCCATAGTTGAACAGCCGGTAATAGCCGGCCGACGGCGCGTTGACCGACAAGGTGCCGCCGAGCCTGAGATTGCCGGTGACATTGACGAGATCGTTGCTCGCTCCACCAACTACTCCGGCCGTACCCAGTTCGAAAACCGATGTCGAGCCGGCATTCAAATTCAGCGCGCCGACCGTCAGCGTGCCCGGGCTTTGGCCCGCCGACAGGGTGCCGCCGGATTGCACGGTAACCAGACCTGCGATCGATCCGGTGCCCGACAGCGTGCCGCCGGACTGCACGTTGACCGTACCTGCGATCGATCCGTTGACCCGCAGATTGCCCTCCGCAACCGTGGTCCCGCCCGAGTATGTGTTGGTGCCCGACAGCGTCAACGTGCCGAGACCGACCTTCTCCAGCGCCCCGGGGCCGGCCGGAAAGCAGTTGCACGGGTTATTGTCGGCGATGACGCCGGTTAGTTCCGTCGACAGGCCATTGCCGCCGACGACGAGCGTGTTGCCGGCGCCGATATAATAGCGGCCCGAGCCCGCAATCGAGCCGGCGGTGATCCGTCCGTCATTGTTCAGCCCCTTGCTGCCTGAAAAATCGACCAGACCGGTGCCGTTGGTAATGAACTGCGCATTACCGCCGGTGCTGTTGTCGCCGAACAGCGTCGCCCCGAAATTGCCGCCGGTGGTGATGATCGCGTTGCCGGCCGTACTGTGATCCCAGAACTCCGTCTTGCCGGAATTATTGGAATTGATCCTGGCGTTGCCCGCGCTCGAAAATGCATTGAATTCAGTGGTGCCGAAGAAGCTGTCGTTCGTCACGGTCGCATTGCCGGCACTCGACGTGTCGGTGCCCAGCCTGGTGCCGAAATTGGTGACACCGGCATCGTTCTTGATGATCGCGTTGCCGGCGCTGCTTTGATCGTGGAACGTGATCGTGCCGCTATCGTTGCGCATCACGGCCGTGCCCGCAGTGGTCGCATTGAAGAAATGCGTCTTTCCACCGAGCTCGGTTGTGATCGACGTGATGCCAGCGGTGTTGGCGTTGATGATTTCGAACAGGCCCCGGTTCTGAACGTCGCCGACGATGCTGCCGGCGTGCGTTGCATCGCCGAGCTGCAGCGTGCCGCCAAAAATCTGAGTGCCGCCGGAGTAGGTGTTGGTGCCGGTCAGGATTACCCGCCCGCCGCTGGACGAATTGTTGAATATCGACAGCGAACCGCCGCCGATGCCGTCGGTGACGTTGCCGGAGATCGTCAGTTTGACGCCATGCGCATCGAACGACCCGCCGGGAGCGCCGATGAGTTTGAAATCGTTGCTGAAGGTCAGGTCGTTCAGTCCGTCGGCCCGGAACTGTGCGTTCTGCAACGTCACCGCGCCGGTGCCGATCGAACTGCTTACGCCGGGGTTGCTGTTGGTGACCACGAGGGTGGTATCGACGACGGTGGTGGGGCCGGAATAGGTGTTGATGCCGGAAAGGACCGTGACCTGGTGGTGGCTGGAGGAATCGGTGATGAGCAGCGCGCCGTTGGAGCCGTTGCCGTTCGAGATGACACCGGCGAGAGTCAGGATCGTTCCGTTGTTGTCGACCGTGCCGCCGGCGGTATTGACCTTGAAATTGTTGCCGAAGGTGAGATCGTTCAATCCATCGGCCTGAAACGTACCGCCGTTGAGCGTAACGCTGCCGGTGCCGACCGAACCCGTGTTGGTGACCTGCACGATGCCCCCGGTCAGCGTGGTGCCGCCGGAATAGCTGTTGGCGCCCGACAGCGTCAGCGTACCGCTGCCTACTTTCTCCAGCGCACCTGGCCCTGTCGTGCAGCCGCACGGATTGTTATCGGCGATGAGGCCGCTGACTTCGGTGGAACGATCGTTACCCCCGACCACGAGCGTATTGCCGCCGCCGATGTAATAATTGCCGGCACCGGCGATGGAGCCGGCGTTGATCCGGCCGTCATTGTTCAGACCCCTGCTCCCTGAGAAATCGACGAGGCCACCCGAAGCCGTTTCGAAACGCGCGGTGCCGCCGTCGCTGTGGTCGAAGAAATAGGTCGCGCTTCCGGCATTGGTGGTGATGAAGGCGTTTCCCGCGGTGCTGTGATTGAGGAATGCCATGCCGACCGAGCTATTGTTCACGATCGTGGCGTTGTCCGCCGAGCTGTGGTTGTTGAAGTCCAGCACCGCCGCATCGTTATTGGTGATGCTCGCGCTACCGGCCGTGCTCTGATTGGAGAAATGAACCTGGCCCTGGTCATTGTTCGTGATCGACGCCGCGGAGTTTCCGGCGCTGCTCTGCTGATTGAAAAGCACCAGGCCAGCGTCCTTGTTGACGATTTTCGCACCCTCGAGCGTTGCCTTGTCGTTGAACGCGACGTAGCTGAAGCCGGCGTTGTTGATCGTGGCCTCGGCCGCGGTGCTGGCCTTGTTGAATTCGACGACACCGAATCCGGATCCCGCAATATTGTTGATCGTGGCGCTGCCAGCCGAGGCGTTATTGAACGTCGTGATGGCAAAGACATAATTGTCGATCGTCATCGTGCCGGCGTCGCTCGATTTATGGAACGTCGTCGACGCCCCGGACTGGTTGGTGACGGTCGTGATGCCCGATGTGTTGGAATTGACGATGTTGAAAACGCCCTCATTGGTGACGGCGCCGACGATGCTTCCGAGATTGCCGGATGTGCCGAGTTGCAGCGTGGCGCAGGCGCAGATCGTGGTACCGCCGGTGTATGTATTGTTGCCGGTCATGATCACCCGGCCGCTGCCAGCCGATGAATCCAAAATCGTGAGCGGGCCCGCGCCTGCGCCGTCGACGATGTTGCCGGAGAGCGTCAAGGAGACGCCGTTGGCATCGATCGCGCCGCCCGCGTTCATCCTGAAGCGGTTGCTGAACTTCAGGTCACTCAAGCCATCGGCCTGGAACACGCCGCCGTTGAGGACGACATTGCCGGTGCCGACCGAACTGTTGTTGGTGACCTGCAGCGTGCCGGCGCTGATCGTGGTGTTGCCGGTGTAGGTGTTGACGCCCGACAGAATCAGCGTGCTGTTGCCGGTCTGCTGGACCCGGACCCCGGCAGATGCTTCGCCGATGTTGTTGCCGATGGTGATGGTCTGGCCGGAATTGGCCTTGTTGATGATGCCGCCATTCGCTCCGGCCAGACTGAAATTCACGTCCGCGCCGCTGATGGTATAGGACTGGGCGTTGGCGTTGAAGGTCCATGAATCGGGCGAAATCGGACCGGCGGTCACGGTGACAGTCGAGCTTCCATTTCCGCGAAAAACCGCGGACTGGCCGGCCGCAACAGGCGCTATGCTGGGACCCCAATTGCTGCCGAGATTGTAGTTCGACGTCGTAGTTGTAAAGCCCGGACCATGCCAGATCGACTGCGCGTGCGCCGGGGTTGCCAGCATCATGTTCACGCCAGTCAGCATGATGCCGGTCGCAGCGCACAGGGACGTTGGTATGTGAAGCCGATAACGCAACGCCGCAACCACCCGAACTTGCCGCCGCGAGACACGCAGCGCCACATCGGAAGTCTTGCAAATCGGTAAGCAGGAGTCACGGCGACCGCCCGCAACCCCCGATAGATTCAGAGAAAAATCGGCTCGCCGCGGCTGCTTTCAGCGCGAATTTCCCAAGCTGTGGCGGAAAAGCTACGCTTTATCCGTCGGCCTTACCAAACATACCGCACCACGCCCTTGCCAGCATACGACGTGGTGACATTGGAGAACTCGCCCTCGAACGTGCCGGCGAGCGAGATGCCGTTCAGCCATTTCATCTCGGCGGAAGCGGTGACCAGCGCCGAGTCTTGCGCGGGAGCGGCGCCGTTCACCACGAACGATGCGCCCGGCAACGTCTGGAAGGTCGGCGTGATCGAGCGATCGGTGTTGAAATCATGCGCCCATGCAACGCGCCCGCGCAGGGTGAAAATCCCGTTCTGCAGCGCAAAGGATTTGTCGCTGCGCAGGCCGAGTTCGCTGCGGGTGCCGGTCACGCTTTTGCCGGCATAACTCAGCGCAAAGGTATTGGCGCCGGCGATGGCCTGCTCGGCATAGGCCGGCAGATCGAAGGTGACGAACTGTCCGGCAGCGTAGGGCGTGATGCCGACGCCGCCGAGCCAAGGCGTCACGAAGCGATAGCCGCCTTCGGCACGTCCCGAGAATGCGTTGGCGTTGAACCGTGCACGCAGCAGATCGGTGCCTGCGACCGTGACGGTGCGGTCGGTGGTGATGTCCTGCCAGCCATAGGCCAGGGCACCGCTGAGATAGGCCGCGCCCACATCATGCCGCACGAAAGCGCCGGCCTGGAACAGGTCGGAGCCGCCGGAGCCGAGACCGTTCACGGAAAAGTTTGTCGCGCCGCCGGCGATGGCAAAACCGGCAATCGTATAGGGCGAGAAGCGATAGTCCGCGCCGACCGCAACGCCGCCGATGCTGATGCGCGTGTTGTTCGACCCGAGCACCGTATTGCCGTCGGTGCTCTGCGAGCCGCCATAGCCTGCAGCCCACACGCTCCAGCGCTGCTCGAACAGCGCAGCCGGCGGGGCCTTGCGATAGACCGCGGCGTAGGCTTCCCGTTCGCTGTTGCTGCGCGGCTTGCCGTTCGCGTAGGCGTTCGCGGCCTCGCTCTCTTCGGCAAATTGCGGCGCGGCGCTCGATGACGCCACGGGATCGCCGCGCCCGGCGATGAAGGGATCGGTCAACAGGCCCATGAACAAGCCCATCGCATCGAAGGTGGTCTGCTGCGTTCCCGTTGCGAGTTCGCCGGAGATTTGCGTCAGGCCTGTGGGCGTCAGGCCGCCGAACACCAATGGAATGGTGCCGGTGCTGTTGAAGAATCCGACAATGGCAGTGGCGGCGCTTTGCTGGTTGACATTGAGGCCGCTGCCTGGCGGCGGAACGAAGTTGAGTGCGAGGTTCAGATAGGCATTGTTGGAGTCATAGCTCAGGGTAGAGGTGAAATTCGCCGGCGCATTGGTGGTGACCAGCGAATTGAACGCACCGCCAATGCCGCCGGCGGCGTTGAGGATGGTGTATTTCTTGTTGACGTAGCTTCCGGCGTCGAAGTCGGCCTTCACGGTCGCGCCACCCAGTGTCGCGGTGCCCGTGACATTGGTCCGATCGGCATTCGCCGGCGACACCTCGACCATGTAGCTCGCCGCCGCCGTGAAGACGAGGTTGCCCTGCACGGTGAGTGTCCCGATCGAATTACCCGGGGCCAGCGTGCCGCCGTTGACGGTGGTGTTGCCGACCGTGCCGTTGCCTCGGAGTGTGCCGCCGGCGTTGACGGTGGTCAGCGAGGAGGATGCGATAGAGCCGTTGACGATGAGCGTGCCGGCGTTGACGTTGGTCAAGCCGGTGTAGGTGCTCGTTCCGGTTAACGTCCAGTTGGCGCCGTCGAGAATGTCAAACTTGCTGAAGCCGCGATACTGAGCGGCTGTGCCGAGGGCAGACACATCGAACACGGCTGCACTCGTGCCTCCGAGCTGCAACGTATTATCGATGCCTGCTGCAACGACAGTGCCATTTATGACCGAGCCAGGCATCAAGGTCAGCGTATTGCCAACGCCACCGAACTGAATGCCAACCGTACTTCCCGTTATAGTCCCCGCATTGATAACCGTGGCAGAGCCGGCGTTGACAAAGATTCCATATGTACCCGAAATGACGCCACCCGCGTTGTTGATCACTGTCGCGCCATTCCCAGCGTAAATCCCGACGGTGCCGAAGCTAGGATTTCCCGTAGCTGCGATCGTGCCAGAATTAACAACGGCAGCGAAACCCTGCAGGCTTGCCACTCCAATCGACCCGCCGGAGATCGTTCCACCTGCGTTGTTGGTAACCGTCGCGCCGCGAAGACCCGCAACCCCGGCAGAGAAATCCTCTTGGCCTGCTGCAGCGGTAATGGAGCCGGAGTTCGTTACGAGAACGGAACCGGATCGCGAATATACACCTTCTACGGAACCTGAGATTTTTCCGCTATTTGTCACCTTTAGATCATCGGCGGCATCGATGCCGACGCCGAGCACGGCGGTGCCCTTGATGATGCCGCTGTCCGCTATAATAGTGCCGGTATTAGTAAGGGCCGCCGCCTTCGATGGAGCAAATTGAACTCCTATACTGCCGGTCAAATTCCCTGAAACATTGACGCTGGCGGTTCCGTTTCCGCCGGCTGATACAGCCGTTCCCGTGCTATCGATTGTGCCAGCCACATTCACTGTTGCCGACGAGAGCGAATAGACAACAACACCGTTATACCCGACAATGCGACTGTTGCTGTCCATCGTTACGGTGGTGATACCGCCCGACGCAATGATTCCGGTGTTATTATTAAAGCCTCTGTTATCAACGTAGATTGTCCCTCCGGTTTGATGGACGTTGGCGACACCGTCCGCGGTAACGTATATTCCCTGACCGAGCGGTCTGCTTGCCGTACCCACATTGGCATCAGACGCAATTGCCACAGCGCCATTGGAAAATGTAACGATGCCCACTGACCCGGACGTGCCGGGCGCCTGCACAAACGCTGTGTTGCCGATTAGCGTTGCGTTGATCGACGATCCTGGTCCGCCGGATAGGCGAATCCCTAGGCCGCTGAACGAGGTCGTCAGTGAGCCGCCCGATAGCGACAAGCTAATGTTGCCTGCGTTGGCAACCGCAGAGATTGGAATGTCTCCACCAAAAGCCGCCGTGATTGGAGAGGACGTAGTTCCGATCTGGATATCGCCGCTGCCAGTGTTGGTCATTTTCAGCCCAGTCGCATTGACGATACCATTGAAATTGCCCGACACGGTTCCGCCGCCTGTATATGAGATCAAGCCGCCGTTGCCGGTCACACTTAACGCAACGCCGTCAAACTGGCTGGTAGAGACAGTGCCTTGATTTGTGACTGCGACCGTCCGGTTGCTGCCGGTCGGTTCGATCGAAAGGCCGAAGCTGCTGACGGCGGTACCGTTGGCAATTTTCACTACAAAGTTGTCGTTGAGCTGTTGTCTCTGGCTGCTCGTCGCTGGGTTGTTTGGATTGTTATTGACGGTGTTGGTCGTCGCGGTGTTGGCCGAGCAGTCCAACGTCGTGGTTGTGCCGGAAGTCAGGGTCGAGCAGGCGGCAAACGCCGGTGCCGTGAAAAACTGCAGCGGTCCGATCGCACTGCTCGCCAACACCCATGCGAAAAAGCTTCGCCGGTGTGATCCACATCTTTCCGATCGCAGACTGCTGGTATTACGCCCCGCCAAACTCACATCCACTCCTAATCCCGCTACGCCCTTTTTGAGCGCATTGCGATGCCCCTGACTTCGCCCACCCTTCGCCTTTGACTTGGGAATAGGCTGGGCTTGCGCCGCTCGCTTTACCGAAGGTTTTCCCGCTTTCACAATGGTCGCGCAGGTGGAACTCGCCAAAAATCAATGGGTTGTGGTGTTGCGGCAACATTATTGCGCGCATGAGTTGCGAATGCCGCCACGCTCGAACCACCGGCTCGGAAAAGTCGTGTTGGAAACGCGGCTGGCTCCAGGGGGCATAATCGTGACCGCAGCGGTGGTCTGGTTCCCGAACGGCTGCTGACCCTGACGGAGGACCGGTTGCTGACCTGCCGGCCGGAGATTACCGTTCGCACGTGACGGCTGAGCAAGTGTCCTGTTTTGGGGGAGACGATCATGACGGAGCAAGCTACGGCGAAGCCGAAGACCAGAGCCCCGACCACACAATGGCAATATGAAACCCTGCTCATCGGCAACGACAAGCTCGCGCTTTCGCCGGCGCTGGCCCGGGTTGCCACGGCCGGTCCCCGGCCGTGGCCGGGCACGCCATTCGAGGACGCCTTGAATGAACTCGGCCGCAAGGGCTGGGAGTTGGTCGGAATTGCCAACATCGCGAGCAGCGCCCAGACTCTTGCCGTCTTCAAACGGCCGCTTGCCTAGATTCGTATACATCGGCGCAACATTCACCGGCCGTTTAGCCGACGCAGTTCTCAATCTCGCACGGGTCATCCTCGGGCAGGTCACTGGTGACAAGGCATCGGGTTTCATTCGCGACGTTGCTGTTGTTCTGGCTCACCGCCGCGGGCGGCGCTTTCGCGCAACCGCAGCCCGCGCCCGCACCACAAAGCGCGCCTGTGTCGCCGCCCGCCGCCGCGCAGCCGGCCGCCGACGATCCGATCGGAAACGTCGCGACCCTGACGGGCAGCGCCACGGTGACCCGCAACAACTCAGCGACGCCGCTCAAGCTGAAGGATGACATCTTTCTCAACGACGTTTTGCAGACCTCGGCGAAGTCGACGCTCGGCGTCACCTTCAACGATTCCACCACCTTCAATCTCACCGCCAACGCCCGGATCGCGGTCGACAGCTTCGTCTATGAGGATGGTGGCAAGGCCAACGCCGCGCTGTTCAACGTCGCCAAAGGCACCGTGGCGTTTGTCGCCGCTGCGGTGGCCAAGTCGGGCGACATGAAAATATCGACGCCGACTGCGACGCTCGGGATTCGCGGCACCTCGGGTCTGGTCGAAGTGCCGGAAGGCGCGACCGCCGGCGGAGCCAACAATGTCGCGGTCAAGCTATACCCCGATCAGGACGGCAAGGTTGGTCGCATCGAGGTCAACGATCGCGCCGGGACGCGGCTGGGATTCCTCACCCAGGGCTCGAGCGGTTTCACCATCCGCCCCGGCGCCGGCGGCCGCTTCGCCGCCGTACCACTCTTGATCTCGCCGCAGCAGGCGCTGCGCGATCAGGGTTTTGTGCGCCAGGTTCACGCGGCGCAGAATTTCGGTCGCCAGATCGTCACCCAGCGGCAGATCCAGCGCCGGCAAAATCCGTCCGGCCGTCCCGGCCTGCAAAGGCCGAGCGGACGACCGCAGCAGCCGGGCCTGCAGCGACAGCCGGGCCCGCAGCCCGGAGCGCGGCCGGGTCAGCCGGCCCTGCAGCAGCCGGGTCTGCCGCGTCAGCCGGGACAACCCGGATTGCAGCGGCCACCCGGCGCCCCCGGATTGCAGCGGCCAGCCGGGCAAATCCGGCCCGGCCTGCCGCGCCGGCCGGGTGCTGCCGCGCCGCGGCAAAGACAGCTGCCGCAGCAGCGTTAGCGCTCACTGGAGGCGCCACCCGGCGATTGTGTCGTCCCCGCCGTCGGCGACGAAACAATTCTCCCCGCGACGAAACCATTTTGCCGTTTTGAAGCAAACGTCCGGAAACCGGCCCCGCGTACTGATTTCGTTAACGACGCGCCGCAAAGGCGCAATTGAGTTGGCGCTCAAACAGACTGAAACAGGGGACTACCATGCTGAATTCGTTCAGGCTGAACACCCGCCGTGCCGCCGTCGCGCTCGGCGCGCTGGCCGCAGGCGTTGTTGCATTTTCTGCAAGTGCGCCCGCCGCGCCGCTGCAGTTGTTTCCCTTCTTCATGACCCCCCCGGTGCAGGCTGCGCCGCAACCGCAGGCCTTGCCGCGGGACGACGACGACGGCATCGGCGTGGAATTGCCGGCGCGCTTGAAGCGCCAGGTCGTCAGCTACGCCACCCGCGAAGCGCCGGGCACCATCATCATCGACACGCCCAACACCTATCTGTACCTCGTAATGGGCAACGGCCAAGCGATGCGCTACGGCATCGGCGTCGGCCGCGACGGCTTTACCTGGTCGGGCGTGCAGTCGATCACCAAGAAGGCGGAATGGCCGGATTGGACCCCGCCGCCGGAAATGATCGCGCGGCAGCCCTATCTGCCGCGCCAGATGGCCGGCGGCCCCGGCAATCCGCTCGGCGCCCGCGCCATGTATCTCGGCGGCACCATCTACCGCATCCACGGCACCAACGCGCCCGGCACCATCGGCACCCGCGTCTCCTCGGGCTGCATCCGTCTCACCAATGAGGACGTCGCCGACCTCTATTCCCGTGTCAATGTCGGCACCAAGGTGATCGTGCTGCCACAAGAACGCCGCGCCGATCTGGGGACAGTTGTTCGCTAAATCACATTGAAGCTTCCGGACGGCCTCGGCATCCGCCGGGGCCGTTTTCTTTTGTAGCCCGGATGGAGCGCAGCGAAATCCGGGGCCGCCGAATTCGCGTCACGGCTTTCCCGGATTGCGCTGCGCCGGCCTCCCGCTCTGGCGCCGCCCTCTCCCGCCTTGTAGACTCTCCCTTGTGGCACTAACCGGGGGCACGATGCGTCTCAAGACGATCCTGATCGCGGTCGCGGTGATTGCGGTCTCGTTTTTCATCAGCCTCAAGGCCATGGACTGGCTGTCGCCTCGCGGCGGCAACGCGCCGGTGCTTGTCGAACTGCCCCCGCTGCCCGCCGTGCCGCGCACCTCCACCATCATCGCACCCGTCGCGATCACATTGAATGCGATCCGCGATGCCGCCGACCGCGGCACGCCGCGCAGTTTTGCCGGCAAGGCGGCCAATCCGGTGGAGCAGTTGCTGCAGAACGCCGACATCGGCTGGACCGCGGCGCGCGGGCCGATCACCGCGACCGGCGCGCAGGATGTCCTGACCTTGGCGACGCCGCTCACCGGCACGCTTGATATCACGGGCTCGCTGTCGTCGAAGGTGACCGGCGCCGTCGGCGATGTGCTTGGCGGCCTGCTCGGCGGCAATGCCGCCAAGCAGATCGGCAGCATCAACATCAAGAACGTCAACGCCTCCGCCGAGATCAAGGGCAATGTTGCGATTGCGGCGCGGCCGCAGTTGAGCGCGAACTGGCGTCTTGATCCCAATCTGGCCGCGCAGGTGAATTTGAACGACACCAATTTGTCGGTGGCCGGCATCCGCGTCAGCGTGCCGGCGCAGATGAAGCCGGGGATCGACAATGCCGTCAACGATCAGCTGGCGGCGGTGCAGGCGCGCCTTCGCAACGATCCTGCGCTGGAAACCAACGCGCGGGCGCAATGGGCAAAACTGTGCCGCTCGATCCCCCTGCAGGGTGCGGGGTCGCCGTTACCGCCATTATGGCTGGAAATGCGGCCGACCAGGGCGATCGCGGCGCAGCCGCGGATCGATGCGTCCGCAGTCACGCTCACGCTCGGGCTGGAGGCCGAAACCCGCATCACCCCGGCGCAGACCCAGCCGCAGTGCCCGTTTCCCGCAACCCTCGTCATCCAGCCGCCGGCGCCCGGCCGCGTCGCCATCGCCGTGCCGATCGACATGCCCTTTCCCGAACTCAGCAAGCTTCTCGAGGCGCAGTTTGCCGGCAAGACCTTTCCGGAGGACGGCTCGGGCCCGGTCGATGTCACCGTGAAACACGCCGGCATCGCCGCCTCCGGCGACCGGCTGCTGATTTCGCTGCTGGTCAGCGCCAAAGAGAAAAAGAGCTTCCTCGGATTCGGCGGCGAGGCCAATGTGCATGTCTGGGGCAGGCCCGCGCTCGATTCTGTGCAGCAGATCGTGCGGCTCACCGAGATCGAACTCGCGGTGGAATCGGAGGCCGCGTTCGGCCTGCTCGGCACCGCCGCGCGCGCGGCGATGCCCTACCTCCAGAAAGCCTTGGCCGACAAGGCCGTGGTCGATCTCAAGCCGTTCGCGTCCAACGCGCAAAAACGCATCGCCGCAGTGATATCGGATTTCCAGAAGAATGAGGACGGCGTGCGCGTCGCCGCAGAGATCACCACGCTGCGGCTGGCCGGCATTGCCTTCGATTCAAAAACGCTGCGCGTGGTCGCAGAAGCAAATGGCGCGATCAATGTCTCGGTGACGGCGCTGCCGGGATTGTAGCTCCGCCGTCGTTCCCGCGAAGGCGGGGACCCATAACCACCGTGGTTACAATTAAAAGCGGATGGTTGCCCCAGCCTTGCTGAATCGATGCGCCGGAGGCTATGGGTCCCCGCTTTCGCGGGGACGACGGGGAGTGACTTAGCTTCCTTCGAACTTGAACGAGACCTTGATCTTGGCGCGATAGGCTTCGACCCTGCCCTTGGCGTCCAGCTGCATATCGAGCTGCACCACTTCGGCGACGCGAAGGTCGCGCAGCGACTTGCTGGCCCGCTCGACCGCCGTCTTGGCAGCCTTTTCCCAGGAATCCTTGCTGGTGCCGACCAGTTCGATCACCTTGTAAACGCTATCAGCCATTACGTCCTCCCGTCGTTGTCAGGCAGGACGCTTGCTGCCCCTGCCGGCCGTCAGCCTAACATCGCGATTTCACCGCTGAAAGGCGCAATCCGGGCCAATGCTGCGTGAAAAAGACCGGGCTTTGCCGGCACCAAAGAAAAAAGCGCGCCCGGCAGCGCCGGACGCGCTTCTTGATTCCGACCTACACGACGTGCGTCACGTCGAATATTTGAACTGGGGCATCGCCTTCAGCTCATCCTTGCTCGCGTTGAACACCGCGTGATCCGGATACCAGGGATTGGGCTTCGACGCGGTGACCGGCGCCGTGGTGGCAGCGCCCGTGGTGGCAGCGCCCGTGGTGCTGCTTGGGCCGGCGTTGGTTGCCGGCTGCCTGGCCGTGGCGCCGGTGCTCGCGCCCGCGCCTGCATAGACCACGGGCTCATTGACGAACTTGATCTTGTCCATCGGCACGGCGACCAGATGCTCGCCGACACCGAGGAAGCCACCGACGCCGATCACCACGGCCTTGATGTTTCCGCTTTGGTCGGTCAGCAGGTCGTTGATCGAACCAAGACTCTCGTTCTTGTCGTTATAGACATTGAGACCGACCAGCTTCGATGCACGCCAAGTGCCCTGGAACGATGCTGAATCGCTCGCGGTAGCCGGCGCCATCGTGGCGCGATCGGTGGTAGCTGTCGGGGTCTGCGCGAATGCTGCGGTCGCGAGCAACGCGGTACTCATCAAACCAGCCGTCACGTATTTTCTGATCATGAGTCGCTCCCTTAAATGATTGGATAGAGAAAAACTCGGAAATGCGGGGCCGGTTCCGCCCTCGATCGATAATTTGCGCCTGGTTCCAGCGGCGCGAGCGTTATCTCCGGCGTTCAGAATCCGCCCCAATAGGGTGGGACCTCGTAATAGCGATGCAGCGCTTCTTCCTGGGAACGATCGCCCCAGTCAAAATCCTTATCGGCGCGGAACGAAGGGGCGCGCCTCAGTTCTTCATCGTCGATATCGAGCTGATAGGCTTCGAACTTCGGGTTGTAGCTGAGCCGCGCCCACGGCAGCGGCAGCAAGCTGGTTCCCATGCCGAGAAACCCGCCGAAGCTGAGGATGGCGTAAGATACCTTGCCGGTGATCTTGTCGATCATCAGCCGTTCGATGTGTCCGATCTTGTCGCCGTTCGAACGTCGCACCGCCGTCCCTTCGACGCGATCACTCGCAATCAAATTGTGCGGTTTTGTCATGGTGTTGGTAACCATCACTCCCTCCAGGAGGTTGATGCGGATACCGCTCATCAACGCTCCGGCGGTGAGCCGGTTCCATCAGGCCGCGATGGCCTCTTCGCCGCTATCGAAAAACGCCACCGCTTCAAACCGATAGCCGCAGGCGTGACATTTCCAGAGATAGGCGGTGCGGCGCGGTCCGTTCTCGAACCATTCCGGCGCGGCGATCGGTTTGCCGCATTGCGCGCAGGGATTTTCGTGAGGCAGGTTTTCGTTTGATAAATAACGCGAACGGACAGCGATCATGACGCATCTCCCTTCTGCTATTCATGGCGAAATAGATTCTCCGATTGAGTCGCTGTCAAGGCGGCGGACGGCGTCATTGAGTCACGCTGCGCGGCAACAACCTCGGTGTCGTCCCCCGCGACAGCGGGAACCCATACCCCAGGATTTTCAACTGGAATGAGGTGTTGCAACAATCGTCGGTGAGCCGCAGGCACGGTGGTTATGGGCCCCCCCCCCCGCGTTCGCGGGGACGACATGGAAGTATTAGCGCGCCACCGCATTCACCGCCGGCTCGGCAGCGCGCATCGCGCCTGGCTTGCGGACATGGATCGTCGCAATGTCGTCGGTATAAACCTTCTGCCAACCGTCCATGTGATCCAACAGAATATTCGCGGCGCTCTGTGTCCGCATCAACGTCGCCTCGATCTTGTATTCTTCCAGCAGACGGAAAAAATTCTCCGGTTTCATCAAGCCGCTGGCGGCGTTGTGGTCGACGAAGAACTTTTCACCGTATAGTTCGGTGCGCCCGTCGATGAACGGCGCCACGCCGTTGGCGAGCAGATAGCCGCCGAAATCGTAATCATTGAACACGCGGCTGAAATTCAGCTTCTTCAGCTCCACGACCGCTGCGACGGGCGAGCCGCGGGTATGCGGCTGGTATCGAACGACCGATGCGCAGGCCACGGTGCCGGCGAACAGCACGATCGCAAGACCGGCAACCAGCAACGGCGACACCGTCGGCCTCACGTCATCGGCGGCGCCGATCTGCTTCGCCAGCGGGGCGGCAAGAAACAGCGGCACCAACAGCGCAAAAGTCTCCAGGCTGCGCGTCTGGCTCAGCGCCATGTGCAGCATGCCGAGCAGCAGCACGATGCGCAGCGGCGGCAGCGAGATGCCGCGGTACAGCGCGAGCCCGAACCCGAGCAGCAGGCAGACCTCCAGCGGACCGATGACGGAGAAATCCGCCGGCCGCCATTCCAGAATCAGCGTCAGGGCTTCGCCGAGCGCGAGAATCTTCCGCGACGCCAGCAGCGAATTCCAGCCATAGGGCGTCATGCAACTCGCAGCGATCGCCGCGGCAGCGAAAACGGCCCAGCGCAGCGCCAGCGATTTGCGCTGGGGTTCACGGGTATTCCACACTGCGTCGGCCGCGAGCGGCGCCACCAGGGCGAGGCCGAGGACAAAACCGCCGTGCAGATTGGCCCACACCACTATCAATGGCAGCAACCAGAACGAGGGCGCATCGCGGCGATCCGCGGCCTGAACCAGTCCGCTGATCCACGCCATCATCACCGGCAGCGCCAGTACATGCGGCCTTGCCAACAGATGCGGCGCCGTCAGCGCCAGCGCCGCCGCGACGAACACCAGCGTCGTGCTGTCAGTCAGCCGACTCGCGAGATACCGCGTCAACAGCGCGAAGGTTGCGGCGATGCAGATCGAGGCCAGCACCACGGGTCCGGTCCAGCCGGCCAGCGCATAGGCTTGCGCATAGGCGACCTGCGCCAGCCACTGCGTCGAGATCCAGGGCTGGCCGCGCATGGTGAAGGAATACACGTCGGTCGTCGGCACCGCGCGGTGATCGATGATCCATTGGCCGATGGTGATCTGCCACATCGTATCCGGATCGATCAGCAGATGATTTCCGGCGAGAATGAATACCGCATAGACGCCGGCGCCGACCCACACGGGGAGCAGCCCGCGCGTCGGCCTGGTAGCCTCGGCGGCGTGGGTGGCGGACATCGTCATCGTCGTAGCTGCCTCGCGGTAAAGTTTCGCGCCGATCGAAGCATGCCAGGGCATAATTCTTGGTAAATCCGAGGGCTCCAATGGGCGGCGAATGCCAGGAATGCCGGAATTCGGCCACATCCGGAGTGCTAAAGCCTAGCAATTGCGCATCCTGCGCGCTCCAGGGCTATCTTGATGAAATCGCTCGTTTCCTACGCATGGTCCGTCGCCGTCGCGGCATTGTTGTTTTCGCAAGGCGCGCTGGCGCGGGATGCGCAATATGACGCGCTGGTCGCGACCCACGCCAAGGCCAACAACCTTCCGGAAGCGCTGGTGCATCGGATGATCGTCCGCGAAAGCGGCTATCGGCCACACCTGGTCAGCCACGGCAACATCGGCTTGATGCAGATCAAGCTCGGCACCGCGCGCGGCCTCGGCTACACCGGCACCGCCGAAGGACTGCGCGATCCGGACACCAATCTCACCTGGGCTGTAAAATATCTCGCCGGCGCCTATCGCGCCGCCAACGGGGATCACAAGCGCGCCATGCACTATTACGCCAGCGGCTATTATTACGCCACCAAACGGCAGCATCGGCATCAAGCCCCGCCCCGGCTGGAAGAACTCACCAGCGCCAACGCGCAGGTTGCGAGGTAGCCCGTGTCCCGGGCGCGATGCGGCATTCTTCATGCCGCTTCGCAGAACCGGGACCCCGGTTTTTTTGAGCAGCAAGCAAACCGGGGCCCCGGCTCTGCAGCGCACCGCTCCGCAAGAGCTACGCGCTGCGCTGCGTGCGGGGAACGAGACAGTGGAGTTCCCTTTCTGCCGCGTTGACACTCCGCGGCATCGGCCTACATTAGTCCCGTTCCGAGGGGAGCTCCGATGAGGAGCTGAGATACCGCACGCTCCAGTCTGTTCGCAGATGCGAGACCGCGGTGACCCTTTGAACCTGATCCGGGTCATGCCGGCGAAGGGACAGGGATGTACCAGAGCTCGACTTCTTCACGGGGGGAAGCTCCCGTTTCGGTGATCGGCGCAGGCATCGCCGGCGCGTGGCAGGCGCTGCTATTCGCCAATGCGGGCCACGACGTCACGCTGTTCGAGCGCAGCGATGCCGGGATGACCGAGGCCACCAGCCACTGGGCCGGCGGCATGCTGGCGCCGTATTGCGAGCGCGAGGCAGCCGAGCCCGTCATCACCCGTCTCGGCATCCGCTCGCTCGATCTGTGGCGCCAACATTTTCCCGACACGCCGTTCAAGGGCTCGCTGGTGGTCTCGCACCCCCGCGATCGATCGGACTTCGAGCGTTTTGCCAGGCTCACATCCGGCCATCGGCGCCTCGGCGCCGATGCCGTAACCGGGCTTGAACCCTCACTCGATGGCCGTTTTCGCGACGCCCTGTTCTTTCCCGATGAAGGCCATGTCGAACCTCGCGCCGTATTGCCGGAATTGCACGCGCGCCTCGCCGCGGCTGGGGGCAACATCCAGTTCGAAAGCGAACAGCGCCCTGACCGAACCGAAGGCATCGTGATCGATTGCCGCGGACTGTTCGCGCGCGACACCCTGCCCGACCTGCGCGGCGTCAAGGGCGAGATGGTGATCGTCGAGACCGATGAGATCGCGCTGTCGCGTCCGGTGCGGCTGATCCATCCGCGCTGGCCACTCTACATCATCCCGCGCGCGGGCAACCAGTTCATGATCGGGGCCACCTCGATCGAGCGCGAAGACGACGGCGTCAGCGTGCGCTCGGCGCTGGAATTGCTGAGCGCCGCCTATGCGGTGCATCCGGCCTTCGGCGAAGCGCGCATCGTCGAGATCGGCTCGGGTTTAAGGCCTGCGTTCCCGGACAATCTGCCGCGCATTGCGATCGATAACCGGAACATCGCGGTCAATGGGCTGTATCGGCACGGCTTTCTGCTGGCGCCGGCGCTGGCGGAGCTTGTGCTCGGCTATGTCGAGCGCGGCGTGATCGACAACGAGGTGATGCAATGCGCGTGACAGTCAACGGCGAGCCGCGCGAAATATCGGCATCGCATGTCGATGCGCTGCTGAACGAACTCGAATACGAGGGCACGCATTTTGCGATCGCGCTGAATTTCGACGTGCTGCCACGTAGCCGCTGGGCAGAAACTCTGCTGCAGCCCGGCGACGAGATCGAGATCATCACGCCGCGGCAGGGAGGGTGAGGATGATGCGCGAACAAGCTCCGATGTCATCGCCCGGCTTGACCGGGCGACCCAGTACGCAGCGGCGGCTCGGATCGCTCTCAGGTGCTCTGGAATACTGGGTCCCGGCTTTCGCGGGGATGACGACCTGTGTGTTGGAGGCACCATGCTGAACCTCTACGGCAAACCCTTTGCCTCCCGCCTGTTGATCGGCAGCGCGCTGTATCCGTCGCCGAAGATCATGCAGGAGACCATCCGTGCGTCCGGGGCCGAGATCGTCACGGTGTCGCTGCGCCGCGAATCCGCGGGCGGCAAGACCGGCGATGCGTTCTGGTCGCTGATCCGCGAACTGGATGTCACCGTGCTGCCGAACACCGCCGGCTGCCGCAGCGTGCGCGAGGCCGTGACCACCGCAAAGCTGGCGCGCGAATTGTTCGGCACCTCGTGGATCAAGCTCGAGGTGATCGCCGACAACGACACGCTGCAGCCCGACGTGGTCGGCCTGGTCGAGGCGGCCGACATCCTGATCAAGGATGGCTTTGAGGTATTTCCCTATTGCACGGAAGACTTGAGCGTCGCGACGCGGCTGGTCGAGACGGGGTGCAGAGTCGTGATGCCATGGGCGGCGCCGATCGGCTCGGCTCGCGGCATCATCAACCGCGATGCCTTAAAACTGCTGCGCGACCGGCTGCCCGATATCACCCTGGTGGTCGACGCCGGCCTCGGGGCGCCGAGCCACGCGGCCGAAGCGCTCGAGCTAGGCTACGACGCCGTGCTGCTCAACACCGCGATCGCCAAAGCCGCCGATCCGGTGGCGATGGCGGGCGCATTCAGGCTCGCGGTCGACGCCGGCCGGACCGCCCATGAAGCCGGGCTGATGCAGGCCCGCGACTTCGCCTCCCCTTCCACTCCAGTCATCGGGACCCCGTTCTGGCATGCCGTATCCTGACCGCTTTTATCCCGTGGTCGACAGCGTCGCCTGGGTGGCGCGGCTGACAAAACTCGGCGTCGGCACGGTGCAGCTGCGCGCCAAGGACCTCGACGACGGCGCGGCATTGCAGATCGTCACCGACGCACTTGAAGTTACCAGGGGCACGCCGACGAAACTCGTGGTCAACGATTACTGGCGCGCGGCGATCGTCGCTGGCGCAAAACATTTGCACCTCGGCCAGGAGGATCTGGCGGAAGCCGATCTCGCGGCGATCCGCGATGCCGGACTGACGCTGGGCATTTCGACTCACGACGATGCCGAACTCGCAACCGCTTTGCGCGCCAAACCGGATTACATCGCGCTCGGGCCGATCTTCCCGACCACGCTGAAGTCGATGCGCTTTGCGCCGCAGGGCATCCGGAAAATCAGCGAATGGAAAAAGCGCATCGGCAGCATCCCGCTGGTGGCGATCGGCGGCATCAAGCTCGAACAGGCGCCTGCGATCTTCACCGCCGGCGCCGATTCCATCGCCGTGGTCAGCGATGTCACCCAGCATGCCGATCCCGAGGCGCGGGTGCGCGCGTGGCTCGGCCAGGACGCTGAGGCCGCGTGATGCATAGCGCAGCAACACTCCACCATCATCCTGAGGAGCCGCGCATCTTGCGCGGCGTCTCGAAGGATCGCCACCGGCGCACGCGGCCGATCCTTCGAGGCTCGCCGCTTCGCGGCGAGCACCTCAGGATGACGGTGGCTCCGTTTAGCAGGAATTCACAGGAGGATAGGTCATGAACATCCGCTCCAATCCGGACACCACGGTTCCCGCCGTCACCACCGGGCCGCTGCCGTCGTCGCGCAAGATTTTTGTCGCGCCCGACGAGGCACCGGATATCCGGGTGCCGCTGCGCGAGATCTTGCTGAGCGAGGGCGCCGGCGAGCCGAACCTGCCGGTGTATGACACCTCCGGTCCCTATACCGATACGTCGGTGACGATCGACGTCAACGCGGGCCTGCCGCGCAACCGCACCGCGTGGGTGAAAGAACGCGGCGGCGTGGAAGAGTACGAAGGCCGCGCGATCAAACCCGTCGACAACGGCAATGTCTCGCCCGACAAGGCGGCTGCCGCCTTCAAGGCGCATCACAAGCCGCTGCGCGGGCTTGATGGTCACAAGATCACGCAACTGGAATTCGCCCGCGCCGGCATCGTCACCAGGGAGATGATCTACGTCGCCACCCGCGAAAATCTCGGCCGCAAGAAGCAGCTGGAGCGCGCGCAGGCGGCGCTTGCCGACGGCGAGTCGTTCGGAGCGGAAATCCCGGCCTTCATCACCCCGGAATTCGTGCGCAGCGAGATCGCGCGGGGGCGTGCCATCATCCCGTCCAACATCAACCACGGCGAACTCGAGCCGATGATCATCGGCCGCAACTTTTTGACCAAGATCAACGCCAATATCGGCAACTCCGCGGTGACCTCCTCGGTCGAGGAAGAAGTCGACAAGATGGTGTGGGCGATCCGCTGGGGCGCCGACACCGTGATGGACCTCTCCACCGGGCGCAACATCCACACCACGCGGGAATGGATTTTGCGCAACGCGCCGATCCCGATCGGCACGGTGCCGATCTATCAGGCGCTGGAAAAGGTCAACGGCGATCCGGTGAAACTGGACTGGGAGGTCTACAAGGACACGCTGATCGAGCAGTGCGAACAGGGCGTCGATTACTTTACGATCCACGCTGGGGTGCGGCTGCCTTATATCCACTTAACCGCCAACCGCGTCACCGGCATCGTGTCGCGCGGCGGCTCGATCATGGCAAAATGGTGCCTGGCGCATCACAAGGAGAGTTTCCTCTACACGCATTTCGAGGAGATTTGCGACCTGATGCGCAAATACGACGTGTCATTCTCGCTCGGCGACGGCCTGCGGCCGGGCTCGATCGCGGACGCCAACGACCGCGCGCAATTCGCGGAATTGGAGACGCTGGGCGAATTGACCAAGATCGCGTGGGACAAAGGCTGCCAGGTGATGATCGAAGGCCCCGGCCATGTGCCGATGCACAAGATCAAGATCAACATGGACAAGCAGCTAAAGGAGTGCGGCGAGGCGCCGTTCTATACGCTCGGGCCTCTGACGACTGACATCGCGCCGGGTTATGACCACATCACGTCAGGCATCGGCGCAGCCATGATCGGCTGGTTCGGCTGCGCCATGCTGTGCTACGTCACCCCGAAGGAGCATCTCGGGCTTCCCGACCGCAACGACGTCAAGACCGGGGTCATCACCTACAAGATCGCCGCGCATGCGTCCGATCTCGCCAAGGGCCACCCCGCCGCGCAATTGCGCGACGACGCGCTCTCCCGGGCGCGGTTCGACTTCCGCTGGATGGACCAGTTCAACCTCGGCCTTGATCCCGACACCGCGAAGAGCTTCCACGACGAGACGCTGCCGAAGGACGCCCACAAGGTCGCGCATTTCTGCTCGATGTGCGGGCCGAAATTCTGCTCGATGAAGATCACCCAGGATGTGCGGGACTACGCCGCGACGCTGAACGATCCGGCGGGGGTCGGGATGTCGGTCAGCGGCGTGATTGAGGACGGGATGGCCGCGATGAGCGCGAAGTTCCGCGAGATGGGGGAACAGGTGTATGTCGAGGCGGAGAAGGTGAAGGAGAGTAACAGAGTGTTGTGAGGATTATCGGCGATTGCCGAGCCTTATACTGGACATCACGTTCTGCTTTGTGAAGTGTAGCAAATAAAGATACGGATGGCCGTGACGAGGCGGCATGACGAAAAGGGTGAGCAGTGCCCACCGTGATCATCATCGCCGGACCGAACGGCGCCGGAAAGACGACGTTCGCGAACGAGTATCTTTCAGCCGAAGAGCGCCGCTTCGAATTTGTCAATGCGGATGAGATTGCCCACGGATTGAAGGAAGCGAGCTCGCAAGCCCCGTCTGATGTCCTTGCCGCTCGCATGATGCTCAATCTGACCGACGAGTTCGTGGCAGCGAATGCCGATTTCGTCCTGGAGACAACCCTTGCCAGTCTAACCTACGCGCAGAAAATTCCGGCATGGCGTCGGCGCGGTTATATCGTGTCTCTAGCCTATCTGCGGTTGGACTCTGTTTCAGAATCCATGGCGCGGGTACGCAAGAGAGTGGCAGCGGGTGGCCACAGCATCCCAGAAGATGCGATCCGGCGACGGTTTGGAAAAAGCCTTTCTTACTTCGAGACGATCTACAAGCCGATTGTCGATGAATGGTATATATGGGAAAGTCGGGAGGGCGCTTTCGCCCTCATTGAGGCATGGAAGCGAGATCGACGATGAACGGGGGACTTGACGTCGCCAAGGCCGAAGCGGCGCTGAAACGGGCGGCTCGCAAAGCAATCCACGGCACGCGTGAGGAGCGTTCCGGACGGTTTTTGCTGAAGGATGCGCACGAATCTACGTGCGAACGTCAGATGGATGCCAAAGAGAAAATTGCCATCATAATGGAAGAGTATAAGGCCCTCCGAGCAGAGGTCCTCCAAAAAAACACTGTACTTATACAAATATTCGTTGTGAGTGGAACGATCGGTGCCGGAATTTTAGGTGCTATGATCCAATATCGAGCTTACACTGCCGGCTTCGCGATGCTTTCGGCAATATTAATCCTAGTTATATTGGCTTTATGGATGCACGCACTACAAATTCGCGTAGTCGCGCGTCGACTCCGAGAAATAGAAATGGAAATCAATAAATTGGCTGGCACTCCACTGTTAAAATGGGAGACAAAGCATGGCCTTAAATCAGAAGGACCACAAAGAGTAACTGACTTCTTTCACCTCGCCAAAAATATCGCAAGACGTGTTCATCCGCGTCGTGGCCGTTGAAGCAAGTAGCACGCTACCGCTCGACGTCCGAGGTGGTATATTCTACTTAATGTATGACTAAAATTCTCCTCGATCAAACGGCGATCCGGAGGCCTCCATGAGACCGGTTGAACTCAATCGGCGAAGCTTGCTCACCGGCGCGGCAGCGATCGCTAGCGCTGCTTTCCCGGCCGAGGCTCACGCCTTTCTTCCGGCGGTGCTGACGAGCCTTGGCCGCGTGGTGACGCTATGGAATGGCGCGAAGATAGCCAAGGAGGCTTATGACTATCTTTTTGGAGATAAACAAAAAGAACTTAACCGCGAAGTCACGAGGTATTACGGAAACAACATCTTTATCGTTCAAAATTACTACCAGTTTGGAAATCCATATAGAATTCCGAGTCTGGATATTGTCGAACCAGGGTGTGAAGCGATTCATTCAAATCAACAACCGAGCACCATTTCACTTTGTTGCAGCAGTTTAGGGGTACCTGTACTTCTACAGGGCGGCTTTCTTATCGCGCTCCAGGCGGCAGTAGACGAGTTGCGCTCTACTCGGTCCGACGCCGAGATTTTTGAGTATACCCGCCCCATAAAGTATCTGACTAGAACGGAACCTTGGCAGGGACCGTTCGGCATACAATACAAGAGCGACGTGGCTTATGTGGCTGCGATGGGTTCGGTCGCACTGCGATGGCTCATTGTCGACGGAACACGACGTATAGCACGGGGCGAATACATGGTGCGGGATGACCGCTCCAACCGGACGATTGTCGCTGGACAAACCAATAATTATTTTTTTTGAGAGGGAAGGATATGCGGTACATTCTTTCTATGTTTGTGCTCAGTCTTTTTGTTTCTCCGGCGAACGCATGCCGTACATCGGGCCCACCCGGGCCCGATGACTGCGCTTCAGCCTATCAGCAATCTTTGGAACGGCTTCATCAGGAGGATCTTCGGGCAATTCAACGAAGAAAAGAGATGGACCAAGCCCAGCAGGGCTATAACGATTGGCGTCGACAGGTACCGCCGTTGGAAATGCCGGCGCGGCCTCAGAATCTGCCGCCCATCATCACCCCAATCCGCTAGCCTATCCCGTAGGGCACAATCGCTTCATTGCGCCGCCTCGATTTTCGACAGTCGAGTTGAACGCCGCTAAAGGCGGCGCAATGCGCTGTGCGCTTATGGCGCCCTTACGGGCTCCTTCCCTATCCGTGAATGCCGTCGCGCGCGATCATGGCGACCACGGCAAAGGGAGTTTAGCGCGCGCCGGTCACATCGCGATCATTCATCCTTGCGTCGCTCCGGCACGCTCCACTTCAATCCCGGAAAGCGCGCGAAGTCCCGGTCCATCGTCACCCATTCGCAGCCCCACTCGATGGCGAGGGCGGCAAACCACGCGTCGGTGACGCGGGGGCCGCGGGTGTGGGTTTCGCGGCACAGCCGCTGGAAGATGCCCCAGTGCCGCTCGCCGGGCTCGACGATCTGGCAGTTTGGTTGCGCGGTCAGATAGTCGCAGAACTCGAATGCCTCCTCGAGTGTGCTCGGCACCGCACCATAGGTCCGCCCGGTTGTGATACGCACCAGCGCGCTTAGCGCCAGCGGAGAAATTCCGAATCGTCCATCACTCGCAACGACATTCGTTAGCCAGGGGTTGCAGACACGATGCTCGGCGACATCAGTGCGAAAGGCATAAATCAGAATATTGACGTCCGGCAGGATCACTTGAAGCCGCGCTTCATGCGCTCGACATACTCGGCGTCTTCGATCGCGTCGATGTCAGACAGGCGGAGGAACTCGAAACCCGGCTGCGGGCCGCCTGTTGCCTTGCTGACGGGAAGCACAACGCGTCGTTTGGTTTTCGCGCTTGGCCGGTCGCTGACGACCGCACGCAGCCCGTCCTCGATCAGCGAGGTCAGCGTGCGGCCTTCCGCCGCCGCCTTGCGTTTGGCGCGGGCGAGCAGGTCGGGAGGCAGACGGACAGTGGTGCGCTCGGTCATATGTCAAGACATATCTATGGTATGTCCATATGTCAACAGATTCAACGCCGCGAGGCGGCGCGATCCGCTGCGTTTAATTGTGCCCTACGCTATGACGTACGCACCGCCGCGCACACTAAAAAGCGCCGGGGAGCGAGGTGCCGCTTCCCGACGCCTTCAGCAGGGCGCGTCCAGTTACTTACTGCCTCGCTGCCGGCGGACTAGCACCGCCGGTGCTCCCGCCCGACGATCCCGCGCCGCGGGCACCGCTGCCGGTTCCGACCGTGGTCCCGCCGCCCGCGCTGCCGCCGGCGGACTGGCTGCCCGACCGGTTCGCCTCGCCGCCGGAGGATCGCGTGGTCGAGCTGCGCTCGTTCACGCTGACGCCGGCGCGGACGCCGCCGCTGCGCTCGCCGACCCCGACGCGCGTCGTGCGGCTGCGCACGCTGACGCCGACCCGTGCCGACTCTCCGCCATAGACCGCGACGCCGCTGCGATAGCGGCGATGCACGGAAACGCGGGACGGCTCGTCAACCACATAGCGCCGCGCCTTCTTGCGCCGGATCACGACCGCGGGCTCGGAATGAACATAGCGCCGGGCCTTCTTGCGGTGCACGTAGATCTCGTCGCGGGAGCCGTAGCGCGCGTGGATCGTGGTGCGCGAGCCGTAGCGGACGCGCGAGCGGACGCCGTCGCGCTCGCCGATCCGCACGTTGGCGCGGATGCTGGTCCGGCTGCCCTCACGCCGCTCGCCCACCCTGTCGCCACCGCGCCTGCTCTCACTGATGGCGCGATCGGCGCCACCCGTGCCCGATGAGCGCGCACTGCCGCCGCCGGCTGCAGCGCCGCCATCCCGGCTGCCCGATGTTCTCGCAGTCTCGCCAGCCCCGCCGGATTGGCCGGAGCCAGACTGACTTACGCCGGACTGGCTGGACCCGCTCGGGGCCGCCTGGGCGAGGTCAATGCGATCGACTGTCCCGGCCGTAGCCGGCATTGCAAGGCCGAGAACCGCGGCCAATCCGAAAGCAAGTCTTTTCATCGAAAACCTCCGTTGCACAAAGTTACGGAGGACAATCGCAAAAACGTGATGTGGTTGCGCGGCAAGCCGACTTTCTTTTATGAACAGGCGTTCATGAGATCTGTCAGGTACCCAACATGCCGATCTGACAAGCGCCGAGTTTGCCGCCATTCCGGCAGGCGCCTCGCCCCGAATGCCGGCCTTCAGGCGAACCCTTAACTCCTCCTCAATCATAACGAAACCTCACCGCGAACCGAACAATCCGCCGCTGATTGTCTGTCACCAAACAGACGGAGGATGACGATGAACGAAGCGATCCTGATACTCCCGAACATGCGCGGCGGCTGCGCCACGGTCGGCAACACGGTGCACACGCTGTTTCGCGTCACCAGCCGGCGCCCTCGTCCGATGACCGGTGCGGACGATAAAGGCACGGGCGTCGCCCGCAGCCCGGACGAGAAGCCCGCTACTTCAGCGTAATCGCAAGTCCGCTCAGGTCCGCATTCGCCATCAGCCCAACCTGCCGGCCGCTCAGTTCGAGCACGGCACCCTTCTGGTTGGTCAGCACGATGGCGCGCGCGCCGCCGCCGATGGCGAGTCCGGCGCCCGCGGCGCCGTAGACGCCGGCGACATCGGACGGCCGCTCGATGTTGCTGACCCGGCCGCGCAGCACCGTCTTCGATCCGCCGAACACGAATCCGTAGTCCAGTCCGCCGGCGGACAGTCCGTAGCTCCGGCCGCGGAAAGTCAACGTGCCGCCGCCGCCGGAGCCGCCGATCACCCATCCCGCCTTGTAGATCGTGAGCGATACGGTGCCGCTGTCGGCAACCGCGGCGGATGGCAGAGCGGCGAATGCCGCCAGCGCGAGCAGCGTGGCACGAATGGTGGTCGGCACCTTCATGGATCTGTTTCCCCGGATTGCGTGAATCGCGTTCTCGGAGTGTAGCCGATGGGCGGGATGCGAAAAGCCCGTTCATAGCCTGTCCCGCTAGCGGGCTGCACTTTTACGCACACCGAGGCGTGTTCATAAAGGCGGATGATTCGTCATCCGGGCTTTGTCATTGGACGGCCTCGTGCGATCCTCAAGCCATTGCATGCGCGAATTCAACAAAGCATTTGGTGGCAGGGCATGAATTCAACGCGAACGACGCCGATCGGCCTGCTTGCGCTGGGCATCTTGCTCGCTTCGGCACCCACGGCGCACTCGCAGACTCCCGCCACGCCAAAGGCGGCCGCACCGAAGCCCGCCCTGCCACCCTCCTTGACCGTGATCTCGCCGATCTTCGGCCAGCTGGTGCGGTTTTCGATGCCGTCGACGTTCACGCTGGCGTTCGAGAAAACCAATGGACCGAACTATATCCGCGAAGCCGTGCTGAAGGGCGAGACCGTTCAGGCGTGGACGCAGATGATCACGGTCACCGGCGCGAAAGGCATCGCCTCCAATCTGCAAGTGACGCCACAGAGTTATGCGGTCTCGATGGCGGGCGGATTCAAGAAAGCCTGCCCCGATACCTTTGCCGTAAAGCCGTTCGGCGCGCAAAAATTCGGCGACCAGGACGGTTTTGTCGCGGTGGTCGGCTGCGGAAGGATCGAGACCGCCGCGGACAAGCATGGCGAGACCGCGCTGATCGTGGTGGTGAAGGGCAGTGCCGATTATTATACGGTCCAGTGGGCGGAGCGTGCGCCATCTTCCGCGAACAGGCCGGAGATCGACGAGGCGAAATGGCGGGAGCGCCTGGGCAAACTGCAGCCGATCCGCTTTTGCCCGATCGTGCCCGGCGAAGCGATGCCGTATCCGAGCTGCGTCGGCAACGGCCTCCCTCCAGCTTCGCAAAAAACGTAGCCGTGGCGCTGTAGCCCGGATGACAGCGTCTTAAAAGCAATCAGAGGAAACACACATGCCCCTGCTCCAGAACCACATCGCGGTCGTCACCGGCGCTGGCTCCGGCATCGGCCGCGCGATCGCGGTCGGCTATGCCCGCGAAGGCGCGCGGGTGGTCGCGCTTGACGTCGACGCGGCGAGTGCCGCGGAAACCGCAAAGCTGATCAGCGACGGCGGCGGCGACGCCGGCGGTTTTGCGCTCGATGTCACCGACCGCGCCGCCTGCTCCGCGATGGCGCAGCAGATCGAGGGCAGCATCGGCCCCGTCTCCATCCTGGTCAACAATGCCGGGATCGCGCGGCGCAACGGCATGACCGGCGCGGCCGAGGCCGTCATCAAGGACTGGGAGGACGTGATCGCGATCAACCTCACCGGCGTGTTCAATGTCACGCATGCGTTCCTGGGCGCGTTGCGCGCCAACAAGGGGCGCATCGTAAATATCGGCTCGATCCAGTCCTTCTTGCATATCCGCCAGCCGAGTTCGCCGGCCTATACCGCCTCCAAGCACGGCGTGCTCGGCTTTACCCGCGCGCTTGCCGTCGAGCTCGGCAAGGACGGCGTGCGGGTCAATGCGATCGGCCCCGGTTTTATCGAGACGCCGCTGAACGCTGCCACGCGCGCCAACAATCCGGAAGCGGTGCGATTGTTCATGGAGCACACGCCGCTCGGCCGCGCCGGCAAGCCGGAGGACATCGTCGGGCCGGCGATCTTCCTCGCCTCCGACCTGTCGGCCTATGTCACCGGCTCGATCGTGATGGCGGATGGCGGCTACCGCGCGGTGTGAGCAAGGCGCTCGTGCGGTGATTGCTGGTTCCCCGCGTTCGCGGGGAGGACGAATCTTTGGGCGGCACTAACTCGCCCAATTCATAACCGTCGGTGGTTATGGATCCCGGCGTTCGCCGGGACGACGTCGCTCTTGGCCAGCCGCTGACGCAGAGACATGAACGGGCTATAATCGCCGGAGTTGCATCGGCTTTCATCCGGGAGGTTGGCTATGGCGGTCAGGATTCGCAAAAGCGTGTATTCGTTACCCCAGGGCGACACCACGATATCCTGGTACCGCAAGGCCGTCGACGAACTGCTCAACAATCGGCCCGTAACCGATCCGACCAGCTGGCGCTATCTGGCGGCCGTGCATGGCGTGCCGGAAGGCATGTCGGTGCCGTCGGCGGCGGAAGATTTCTGGGACCAGTGCCAGCACCAGAGCTGGTTTTTCCTGCCCTGGCATCGTGGCTATCTCGCCGCTTTCGAAGCCGTCATCGCCAATACCATCGCAGGCCTCGGCGGGCCGGCGGACTGGGCGCTGCCCTACTGGAACTACAGCGAGGAGCTTTCGGAAAACCCCAAGGCTCGGCTGATGCCGCCGGATTTCTTCGAGCGCACCATCGACGGCAAACCGAACGCCCTGTTCTCGAGGCGCGCGCGGGCGAGCAACGGAGATTTCGGACTGGACGAATCCGTCGTCACATTGAAGGCGTTGAACATGCGGAATTTCGCCAATTCCGTTCCGGGCCGGCCGTCGGGCTTCGGCGGACCGGTCACCGGCTTCAATCCCGGCGGCGGCGACAATGGCGGGCTGGAGAACCTGCCGCACAACGCCGTGCACGGCCAGATCGGCGGTTTCATGAACGATCCGCGCACCGCCGCCCTCGACCCGATATTCTGGCTGCATCATTGCAATATCGACCGGCTCTGGGAGCTCTGGCGCAATCAGGGCCCGGCGTTCCGCAATCCGGACACCGCGGACTGGCTCTCGGAGGTGACGTTCAGCATGCATGACGGCCAAGGCAAGCCGTTTACCTATGTGAGCGGTGACATGCTCGACACCACAAAAGTCCTGCACGGCTACAAGTATGATAGCGTCCCGGTCGCGCAGCCCGATGTTCTCGAGAGCCTGGAGGTTGCCATGGCAGATGTACGCGGCCAGCCTGAGCTGGCGGGCGCCAATGAGGGGCCGATTACCATCGAGGGAGACGTAACGCATACCGAGGTGCCATTGCTGCGGACCGAGCAAGCTGGCCTCGAATCGGTCGCGCCGGCTCCGAAGCACGTCTATCTGAGCCTGGAAAACATCACCGGCGTCGGCACGCCCGGCAACTACAAGGTCTATGTCGACATGCCCGGCGACGGCAAGGAACCGATGCTAGCCGGCGTCATGACCACGTTCGGACTCGAGCGCGCCAGCGATCCCGGCCGCGATCATGGCGGAAGCGGCCTCAGCCATGTGTTCGAAATCACCGAGCTCGCCGGCAAACTCGGCCTCACCACCGGGACCGTTTCCCATCTGAAGGTGAGTTTTGTGCGGATGGAGTCGGCGCCGGTTTCCACCGAATCTATTCCCGGCCTTGAGAGTGTAGCCGTGCCCGCGGATCGCCCAACCAGCATCAAGGTCGGCCGGGTCAACCTGTTCTACGATTGATCGCGATGAGCGTCGAAGCGACCCGATCGAACGCCGGATTCGAACCCTTCCTCACCGCGCGCGCGCGATCCGGATTGGGCGCACCGGCGTTCCGCTGGCTGCTCGTCCCATCGGCCGCGGCATGGCTGATCCTGGTTTTTCTGTCCGCATCCGAGCACTCGCTCGCGCTGTGCCTTGCGCCGCGCGCGACCGTGCTGGAAGGGTTTGTCGCCAACATGACGGCGGGATTTGCCGCGATCGCGCCGACCCGCTGGGCTGCCGAATGGCTGTTGATGATCGTCGCGATGATGTTTCCGCTGCTGGTGCCGATGGTGCGCCACGTCGCGGCGCGCAGCTTCGCAACACAGCGCGAGCGTTCGGTCGGGCTTTTCGTCGCGAGCTACGCGCTGGTCTGGCTCGCTGCCGCTGCGCTGTCCAGCGTGGCGCTGGTGGCCGTGCGCTCGGCGTTCCTTGCAATAGATCTTGCAGCATGGACCGGATTGATCTGTTGCACGTTCGCCGCCGCATGGCAGCTGTCGACCGCGAAGGTTCGCGCGGTCAACCGTTGTCATGGCACGGTGCCGCTGCGTCCATGGGCGCCGCACGCGAGCCGCGACGCGATCGGATTTGGCCTGCGTCACGGCATGCGTTGCGTGGGCGCGTGCCTGCCCGTGATGGTGCTGCCGCTCGCCGGCGGCAATGGCCTCGGCGCCATGGCCGCGGTGTTCGCGATCCTGCTCGCCGAGCGCGCCCGCCCCAAGCCGCAATACCGGCTTTCGGCGATCATCCTGCTGCTGCTCGGGATGATGGCGGTGGTGGAGGCAAGTGTTCGCGGCGCTTGAGCCGCGCGAACTTGCCACCGGCGCAAAAACCCGCGATGAATGAGCAGCCAGGCTAGCCACGGAATCTCGATTGAGCAACGCCCCGCACTTCAACATCGACGTTCCGGCATTCTGGGCCGATCCCTATCCCGACCTGAAGCGGATGCGGCGCGAGGCGCCGATCGCGTTCGTGCCGCAGCTCGGCTCCACCATCTTCACAAGGCGCGACGACATCTTCACCCAGGAAAAGCGCATCGACGTGTTCTCCTCGCATCAGCCGGCAGGGTTGATGAACACGCTGATGGGCCACAACATGATGCGCAAGGATGGCGACGCGCATATGTCGGAACGCGCGGCGATGTTTCCCGCCGTGTCCCCGCGCACGGTGCGCGACACCTGGAGCAGGCAGTTTCAGGCCCATGCCGACCGCATCCTTGTGGAATTGGCGCCGGCCGGGCGCGCCGACCTCTGCAAGGCGTTCGCGCTGCCGCTATCGGCCGAATGCCTGAAGGATATCACCGGCCTCACCAACATGCGCTTTCAGGACATGGATGCGTGGTCGCAGGCGATGATCGACGGCATCGCCAATTATTCCGGCAACAAGGAGGTGGAAGCCCGCTGCCATGCCGCCACCGCCGGCATCGACGCCGCGATCGACGACATGATTCCGGTGTTGAGGAAACATCCGAACGCCTCCATCCTCAGCGTGCTGCTCGCGGCCGACATGCCGATACAGAGCGTGCGCGCCAACATCAAGCTCGCGATATCCGGCGGCCAGAACGAGCCGCGCGACGCCATCTCCGGCACGATCTGGGCATTGCTGACGCATCCGGAGCAACTCGCGCGCCTTCGCGGCGGCGGTTCGAAATGGATCGACGCGTTCGAGGAATATGCACGCTGGATCGCGCCGATCGGGATGTCGCCGCGCCGGGTCGCCAAACCCTGCACCTACAACGGCGTCGATTTCGAGCCGGAGGACCGCGTATTCTTCATGTTCGGCTCGGCCAATCGCGACGAGGCCTGTTTTGCCGATCCCGATACGTTCGATATCACGCGCGATACCTCGAAAAGCATCGCATTCGGCGCGGGCCCGCATTATTGCGCCGGTGCCTGGGCCTCGCGCGCGATGGTCGCCGAGGTGGCATTGCCGAGCGTCTTCGCTAGGCTCAGGGGCTTGCGGCTCGGGGAGTCCGAGCCGGTACGGATCGGCGGCTGGGCGTTCCGCGGGCTCCTCAATCTGCCGGTGGTATGGGAAGCGGATGCCGCCCGGCACGCCATCCCGCAAGCGGGCTGAAATCCATAAACCACTTAGGGCTTATGGATTCCAACTCGTTCTCTTCAGAGAATCCCCTCAAACAAGGAAGCGAAATCGACCGCTTGCTGCCGTGAAAGGAAGAATCGATAAACCGGCGCCTCGTCGACCTCGCGTTCACGCGCCGATACGGATGGATGCTCTCCCACATCCACGATAGCGAATTGATTGTCGTGGTGGGGCGACGTGTCCAACACAAACCTTCCGTCACGGTCGGACCACGCCTCTATCGCCGGATGACCGGGCACCTTCAGAGATACGGCTTCGTTTGCTAACGGCAATCCGGATTCCGCGTGAACAAGCCGTCCCTGCACTCTCAAAGCGCCGGGAAGAGAAACGAGAACCGTGTCCGTATCGGAATGCGCCACGGAACATCGATCCGTGCAACCGGGTTTGTATCCTACAGCGCTGCCGCACCGACAACATTTCCCGCCGCAGCCTTTGCTGCAACAGGTGGCGACCTGATAGTCCTTGAGACCGGGCACGTTTACCGCGTTTGCCTGAAAGCAGCCGGAGGACGATGTCGCTCCCGCAGTTGCAGCGATCGAGATTCCAAACAGCAATACACACAAAACGCTCAGACAAATTATGGTTGGCCGAGAGATCATGGACTTCTCCCATCAATACGATTGTAAGAAGCAGGAATCTATTGCAGAAATTGTACGATGTCGAGCATCAGGCCGGATATCGCGATATCTGTCGTTCAGGCCGGCAGGTTGGATTGCGCTTCGCGCTTTCCGCGGGCGCCAATTCCATCCCTCACCCAAACCTCGCCCTGTTACGCTCCCGTGCCTTCTCTGCCTCAACCTCCCGGTCGCGCGGGGGCGCGTGGGTGTGCAGCGACGCCAGCAACCGTCGCGCCGAATCGGAGACTTCGGAGACGGCCCGATTGAATGCCTCGGCATTGGCTTGCGACGGTGAATTGAACCCCGACAACTTGCGGACGAATTGCAGCGCCGAGGCATGGATTTCAGCATGGGTCGCCGGCGGCTCGAAATTGAACAGCGTCTTGATGTTCCGGCACATATTATGTCTCCGTATTCACGTAACCTTTGATCCGCTCCAGCGGCCCTTATCGAGGACGATCCGCCGGGTTAAAATCCGACATCGCGGCGCATTTTGGCATAGAATGGGCGTCGCGTTCACTCCGCCGCCGCTCAAAACCAGCGAGTTCCCGATGTCCCAAGTCACCTATAAAATCGTCCAGCATGATGGCGGCTGGGCTTATACCGTCGACGGCGTATTCTCGGAACCGTTCCCGACGCATGCCGGAGCGCTCGCCGCCGCCAAGCGCGCCGCGGCCGAACAGCGCCTGCCTGGGCGCACCGAAACAATCGAATACGAAACGGCGGACGGCAAGTGGCATACCGAGACAGCTGCCGGCAGCGACCGGCCGCAGACCGATATCGAGGACAAGCCGTAATATTCCCTCAGCCAAGACGCCCGCTCTCGAAAAATTTCGCAGATCGTGGCGACGCGAACGTCTCGGATCGCGCCGCCTGGCATGGTATTATCCCGTTCAGGCGGCCGGCAAGGCGGCCGGACCCGGGAGAATCGTCCATGCACTTGTTACGAACGGCAATTTCAGCCGGCTTCGCATTGATCTCATTCGCCGCGTTCGCCGCCGATTATCCGGCGCCAAAACAGGGCGACTGGGTCGCAAAAGATTTCAAATTCCACAGCGGCGAGACGATGCCGGAGTTGCGCCTGCACTATACCACGGTCGGCGAGCCGACTGGACAGCCCGTGCTGGTGCTGCATGGTTCGGGCGGTTCCGCGGCCAGTATGTTGACGCCGGCCTTTGCCGGCGAGTTGTTCGGTGCGGGCCAGCCACTCGATGCCTCGAAATATTACATCATCATTCCCGACGGCATCGGCCACGGCAAATCATCCAAACCGTCCGACGGCCTGAAGACCGCGTTCCCGAAATACAATTACGAGGACATGGTCGATGCGCACTACCGTCTTCTCAAGGATGGCCTCGGCATCCCGCATCTGCGGCTCATCATCGGCAATTCCATGGGCGGGATGCATACATGGATCTGGGGCGGGAAATACCCGACCTACATGGACGCACTGGTGCCGATGGCGTCGCAGCCGACCGAGATGGCGGCGCGCAACTGGATGCTACGGCGGATGATGCTGGAGACCATCCGCAACGATCCCGACTACAACGGCGGCAACTACACCGCCCAGCCGCGCATGATGAAATACGCCATCAACGCCTACGGCATCGCCACCGGCGGCGGCACCCTCGCCTGGCAAATGCTGGCGCCGACGGCGGCGAAGGCGGACAAGATGGTTGACGATCGGCTGGCGCAGCCGGTCACCGCCGATGCCAACGACTTCATCTACCAGTGGGAAGCCTCGCACGACTATAATCCGGGGGCCGGACTGGAAAAGATCGAAGCCACGCTGCTCGCGATCAATGCCGCCGACGACGAGCGCAATCCGCCGGAAACCGGCGTGACCGACGCGGCGATGAAGCGCGTCAAGAACGGCCGGCTCTATCTGATCCCGGCGAGCACCGAGACGCGCGGGCATCTCACCACCGGCGGCGCAAAACTCTACAAGCAGCAACTGCAGGAGCTGCTGCAGACTGCGCCGCAAAAGACAATGTGAGGCTCGTGCATCAAACCGGCCATGAGAAATCGCATGCGATGGAGGCGGCTGATCGCTCTGATTGCTGGCGCGGTCGCGCTTGCAGGCGACGTGCATGCCTTCGATCGCGGACAGTACCAGAACGTCCCCGACGATATCCGCGCATGGTTCAAGGGCGTGTTGAGCCCGAGCGGCGTGCCCTGCTGCGACATCTCGGACGGCCACCGCACGGCGTATGATTTGCGCGCTGGGGCCTATTGGGTACCGATCGATGGGCTGTGGTGGCAGGTGCCGGAACGCGCAGTCATTCGCAACCAGCGCAATCCGGTCGGCGAGGCCGTAGTCTGGTATGTCTATCTACGCGGTAGTATTGTGATCAACTGCTTCGTTCCCGCCGACGCGGTGTAGAGAGGCGTTGACGCCTTTGCGTGTAGGCAATGCCGTGATAATTTCTCACAGCATTCATGGAGAATCCAGTGTCCGATTTTGCCGCCAGCGATCTTGCCACGATCTATCCGGCCCCCTCGCCGCGCGTCATCGCCAAGGCGCGGCCGGAGATCGATGCGCATGCCAGTAAATTCATCGCCATGTCGCCGTTCTGCGTGCTCGCTACCTCAGGTCTCGACGGCAGCGTCGATGCCTCGCCGCGCGGCGGAAATCCGGGCTTCGTTCACGTGGTGTCGCCGACGCAACTGGTGATGCCGGATCGCTCTGGCAATAACCGGATCGACAGCTTGAGGAACATTGTCGAAGGCAGCGGCCAGCTGCAATTGATCTTCTTCGTGCCGGGTATCGACGAAACCCTGCGCGTCGGCGGGACCGGCAAATTGTCGGCGGATCCGGACCTGCTGGCGTCGATGGAAGAATTCGGCAAGTCCCCGCGCGCGGCATTGAATATCGCGGTTCGCGAGGTGTATTTCCACTGCGGCAAGGCGTTGATGCGCTCGAAGCTTTGGTCGTCCGATGTGAAGGTCGAGCGCGCGGTGCTGCCGAGCATCGGCCAGATCATCTATGACCAGACAGCGCTTGGCGAGCCGGAGCCGCAAGCCGCGATCGAGGCGCGCTACAAGACGCAACTCTAGGCGCATCATTCCCGTCAGCAACGGCTGCTCGCATCTCGCGAACAAACGTCGCTTCTCCACTTTTCTAACGTCTTGTCCCCTTCGCTCTCGAGTTGCAAAGTAACTCGGCTCAGGGGGAGAGGTGCAGTGCGCGTTATTGCGTTTATGGTGTTGGCATCGGGGCTCGGCGCCTGCGCGGACCCCTATGTTTCGACGACGGCCAATACGATTTCATCCGGCGAATGGAAGATCGAACGCCAGGCCGACCGCGTCACCGGAAATGCAATCGCCAGCGCCCTATTGAGAACGCGCAACAGCTCACATTCCGGAGAAGACTATGCAAAGCCGGCGCAGTTGCAGCTCACCTGTTTCGAGCGAAATCCGGTGGTACGGTTTTCGTTCGAATTCAAAGTCGGCTCCGATGACAATTCGGCTCTCGGTTATCGCTTCGATGACAAACCGGGCCGCGACAACGTCGCGTCCCGAATCCTGCTCGGCTACACGGTAATTGTCATCGAGGACAAGGTCGCGGTGGCACAGTTCATCGATGAACTGGTAAATTCGAACACGCTGTACCTGCGGATTCGCTCGCTCAATGCCGGACGTACCACCGCGGAATTTCGCGTCGCCGGCGCCGCAGCAGCGGTGCAGGCGGCGCTCGCCGAATGTCCGGTTGCTCCTGTGCAGGGGCAGAAGCGCACGTCCTGACGCGCGCTGAACTTTCCTCGCGCGTTATCCCTTCGGTTCGAATTCGCTCTCCAGCCCGCCGACGTGCTTCTGCGTGTAGAGTTCGAGCCCGATCCGCTCGATCAGGTGCAGCTGCGTCTCGAGGAAGTCGATGTGGTGCTCCTCGTCCTTCATCAGGCTCTCGAACAGATCGCGCGAGACGTAGTCCTTCACGCTATGGCACCAGGTTGCCGCCTCCTCATAAAGCGCACGGGCGCCAAGCTCGGCTGCGAGGTCGCACTCGATGATTTCCTTGACGTTCTGGCCGATCCGCAGCGGGTCCAGCACCTGCATGTTGGGAAACCCGTCGAGAAACAGGATACGGTCGGTAAAGCGATCGGCGTGATGCATCTCCTCGATGGATTCCTTGCGCCAGGTCTTGGCCATTTCGAGGAGGCCCCAGTTATTTAGCAGCCGAAAATGCAGCCAGTACTGGTTGATAGCGGTCAGTTCGCTCCGCAGGCCCTTGTTGAGATATTCGATGACCTTTGGGTCGCCCTGCATCGGTTGCACTCCTGTCAGTCAGGCTTTGGAGTAGCCTCGAAATTTAGAATGCTTCTAAATCAGATTGCAGACGGGAGCAACCCCGCGCTAGCCAGACAGCGAAGCCGAATCAGCGGTGCTTAGGGGCTATCAGGAAGCGGCCAGCGCAAACTCGGCGTGGACGTCCGGTGCGGCGTCGACCTGACTATGCGGACATCCCGAGCAGCAGGACTTGGCACACGCGCCGAGCGCTTCGTCCATGATCTTCTTGATGGTGCTGGCGCATCGGCCGCATTGGGCGCTACAGCCTAGACATCCATAGATCTGCCCCGGCGTGCGCGGCGGTCTCTGCGCCACACTCACGGCGTTGCGCACGTCGTGGTCGGTGAAGACGTTGCAGGAACAGACGATCATGGATGAAGAAGCGCTCGCTGGACAGGTTCAGTGATTGAATATGTAAGACTGGGGCTGGATGCAAAAGAAAAAACGGCGTTTTCAAGTGATTCCAAACTGCCGGATTAATTGCACTACAGACGGGAACGAGTCCAAGGAGGTGCCCGCGGAACATGGCCCTGCAATGATATTCGGCCGCAGCTTGCCTGACCGGAGAAGGCTCATTTCCGTGCGGTCGATCGCCGCGCGAAACGACCGTGGACTATATTCTGACCCGGGCTCATTGTACGATTCCCCACCCGAAAATGGTGCGGCGCAACAGCGGCTAGCCTCGGGATTGCGTGACCTGTTCATTGAACATTCAAGCGAAATATGAAACTTTGTGCGCTGGCAGGGCCCATTTCCTGCCTCGCGGCTTTTATTTTATAAAGAGAGGTGAAGCCATGAAGAGAATGTTGATGGCCATCGCGGCCGCCGCCACCTTGGCTGTTTCGACCTTGGCAGCGCCTGCTCCGGCGCATGCGCAGCGCGGCGTGGCCGCGGGCGTCGCGGCCGGACTGATCGGCGGCGCCATTGTTGGCGGCGCGATTGCATCCCAAAACGGATATTATGGGCCAGGTTACTATGGTGGGCCCGCCTATGTTGCCGGTCCCGGATATGGCGGCTGCTACTGGCAGCGTCAGCGGTTCTGGGATGGTTATGCCTGGCGGATACGCCGCGTCCAGGTCTGCGACTGATCGGTCATCGTCGAACAAGCGCTATGAACGTTCCGGAAGCTCCTTGCCGGAACGTTTTTGGCGATTCGGCTCGAAAAAACCGTTTTTTCCGCAGAGGGATAAAGGACGTTTACTTCAAGTTGACGGTTGTGCGCTTTCTGGCGAGACAGTCAGTTTCGACGTGAGTAGACCTCAAACCCGGCGCTGCACTCCAAGGCGCCATCTCCAGGAGAGACCAAGAAATGAAGAAGACATTCTCTGCCTTCCTCGCGGTCGCGACGGTTGCCGGCGCACTTGCCGCTAGCCCGGCAAGCGCCCAGCGCGGCGTCGCCGCAGGCGTAGCGGCAGGCCTGATCGGCGGCGCGATCGTCGGCGGCGCCATCGCCTCCAGTCGTCCGGCCTATGCCGCTCCGGCACCGGTTTACGTCGAAGAAGGTCCGGCGTGCCGCATGGTGCGTCAGCGCGTCTGGGACGAGTATCGTGGCGCGTGGATGTATCGCCGCGTCGAAGTCTGCAACTGATCGGCTCCGAGCCCCGCGCGAATTTTTCGCGCAATTGAATTCCGAAACCCGGCCGATTCGGCCGGGTTTCGCGTTTCCGACGTCGCTTACTTCGCTTTGCTCAGCGATTGCAGCACCGCTTCGCTGGGCCAGCAATCGACCTTGAGCCCGGCCGATTTCTGGTACGCACCTAGCGCCGCGCGCGTTTTCATGCCGGCCTTGCCGTCGGGCTTGTCGCCATAGAGTCCGATCCGAGTGAGATGGCGCTGCATCGCCTCCACATTGGCGGTACGCAGTTGCGTCAAGGCCGACCACGGCGTCGCGAACGGCTGCGGGCTTATCATGCGGTCGCTGAGATGGCCGACGAACAGCACGTACAAATCCGAGAAATTGTATTCCTTGATCACGAAATAGTTCTTCGTGGCCAGAAACGCCGGCCCGTAAATTCCTTCCGGCTGCAACAGCGATGCCGGCTGTGCCTGCTCGGTGGCGCTAAGTTTTTGGCCGCGCACCGGCACGAATCCCGCACGCAGCCAGTCGCCGATCGGCCTTGTCACCTCGGGCACGCCTAACGTGCAGTCGACATTGGCCGGCGCGCGCACCTCATAAGCCCAGCGCAGCCCGGGCTTCCAACCCTTGTTGGCAAGCTGCTGCGCGGCGGAGGCAAGTGCATCCGGCACGGAATTCCAGATGTCGACGCGGCCGTCACCATCGAAGTCCACGCCGTGCTTGTAAAATTCCGACGGCAGGAATTGCGTCAGACCAGTGGCGCCGGCCCACGACGCGCGCATGTCCTTGCGCGTGACATTGCCTTCGCCGAGGATCTTCAGGGCAAGTATGAACTCGGTGCGATACTGCTCCTTGCGCCGCCCGACATAGGCCTGCGTCGCCACTACGCGCAGCAGATCGTAAGGCAGCCTGTGGCGGCCATAGTCGGTCTCGCGGCCCCAGATCGCGAGCACGACGGTCGCTGGCACGCCGAAGCGTTGTTCGATCGCACTCAGCGATGGACGATACTTCTGCATCAACCGCTGCCCCTCGCCGGCCAGCCGCGCGATGCTTGCTTCCTTCAGATAGTCCGCCGGCACCTGCACGAACTCGGCCTGCGACGGCGCGCCGGTCGCGGGGCGTCCGGGCAACAGCAGGTCTGGTAATTTGTAATCCGGCTCAAGGCCGCGCGTCTCCCGCTCGAACGTCGCGCGCGAGACGCCCTCTTTCTCTGCCTCGGGCCAGAGCGAGGCGATGAATTGCGTGAAGCCGGCGTCGACGGCAAACGCCGCGTCGGCGCCGGCGAAAAAGAACAAAGCCCAAAGCAGAATTTTCGCTGTTCGGATCATTTTTGCTTTAGTACTCTCGCTCGGGGTTCGACAACGTTTGTTAACCCGGCTTCCGTGAGTCTGTAAGATCGACCCGATATGATCAGACCGGGATTGCGAGGCCAATGTTCTTCCCGAAGATCAATGTCAAGGCAGACCCGGTCCGACACTGGCACCGGCCTGACCGGCATTTCTTCGCCAATGGAGCATGCCAGGTGCTGGCATTCGCATTCCTCGAACGATATCCAGCCCTCGGTTTTCACGCCCGCTGGATCAAACCGGCGGCCGGGTTCACCGGCAACCACATCTACGTTACCGACGGGATCAAGGCCTTCGACTATCACGGCCTCACGCCGGAGGCGCGCCTGCTCGCTTTCAGTTTCGCGCGCGGTCGGCGATTCTTCTCCGGCTGGGAAGCGACGTTGGTGGATTTACCGGCCCGAGGTACTCGTTTGCGAACAGCGCTCGCGCCAGATCTAGAGACTCTGGCTGCGCGAGCCGAAGCAGTTCCTTCACGACGCGCTGCCCCTCGCCCGCAATTTTCTCGACAAGTTCGGCGACATGGAAGATCGCCTGCTTAACGCGTCAGCTTCTTGTACTTCATCCGGTGCGGAATGATGCTGTCCTGGCCTAGCCGCCGCATCTTGTCCTTCTCATAGTCCTGGAAATTGCCCTCGAACCATTCGACATGGCTGTCACCCTCGAACGCGAGAATGTGCGTCGCGATGCGGTCGAGGAACCAGCGGTCGTGGCTGATGATGACGGCGCAGCCGGCGAAATCCTCCAGCGCCTCTTCCAGCGCGCGCAGCGTATCGACATCGAGGTCGTTGGTCGGCTCGTCGAGCAGCAGCACGTTGGCGCCGGACTTGAGCATCTTGGCGAGATGCACGCGGTTGCGCTCGCCGCCTGACAGCGAGCCGACCTTCTTCTGCTGATCGGCGCCCTTGAAATTGAACGACGATACATATCCGCGCGAGTTCACCTCGCGCTTGCCGAGCAGGATCTGTTCGTTGCCGCCGGAAATCTCCTCCCACACGTTTTTCGAGCCGTCGAGCGCGTCGCGCGACTGATCGACATAGCCGAGATGCACGGACTCCCCGATGGTGATGCTGCCCTTGTCCGGCGTCTCCTGCTTGGTGATCATCCGGAACAGCGTGGTCTTGCCGGCGCCGTTGGGGCCGATCACGCCGACGATCCCCCCCGGCGGCAGCTTGAAAGTGAGATCGTCGATCAGCAGGCGATCGTTGAACCCTTTGCTCAGGCCCTCGAAGTCGACGACGTTCTGGCCGAGCCGCTCGGCCACCGGAATGGTGATCTGCGCGGTCTGGATCTGCTTTTCGCTGGCCTGCTTCAGCAGTTCCTCGTAGCGCTGGTAGCGCGCCTTGGACTTGGCCTGGCGCGCCTTCGGCGAGGCGGCGATCCACTCCTGCTCGCGCGCCAGCGTGCGCTGATGCGCGGCCTCCTCGCGGCCTTCCTGCTCGAGCCGCTTCTGCTTCTGCGCCAGCCAGGCGGTGTAATTGCCCTCGTAGGGAATGCCCTTGCCGCGGTCAAGTTCCAGGATCCACCCGGTGACGTTGTCGAGGAAGTAGCGGTCATGGGTCACGATCAGGATCGCGCCGGGGTAATTGCGCAAGTGGCCTTCCAGCCATGACACCGACTCGGCGTCGAGATGGTTGGTCGGCTCGTCCAGCAGCAACAGATCGGGCTGGTCGAGCAGCAGCCGGCACAGCGCAACCCGGCGCCGCTCGCCGCCGGACAGCTTTGTCACATCGGAGTCGTCGGGCGGGCAGCGCAGCGCGTCCATCGCCTGGTCGACCTTGCTGTCGAGATCCCACAGGCCCGCGGCCTCGATCTCGTCCTGCAATTTGGTCATCTCGTCGGCAGTCTCATCGGAATAGTTCATCGCCAGCTCGTTGTAGCGATCGAGGATCGCCTTCTGCTTGGCGACGCCTTCCATGACGTTCTCGCGCACCGTCTTCGCAGGATCGAGCTGCGGCTCCTGTTCGAGGTAGCCGACCCGCGCGCCCTGCGCGACCCACGCCTCGCCGTTATATTCCTTGTCGATGCCGGCCATGATCCGCAGCAGCGTCGACTTGCCGGAGCCGTTGACGCCGAGCACGCCGATCTTGGCGTCGGGATAGAACGACAGATGGATGTTATCGAGCACCTTGCGGTTGCCCGGATAAGTCTTGGACAGACCCTGCATGAAATAGACGAACTGGCGCGCCATCGTGTTCCTTCGAAAACCCGTGATGCATGGAGATTTGCTGGCGCTGATGTAGCGGCGCTGTTGCAAAAGGGCAACCGGCCTTTAACAACTTAGCAAGCCTAACAACGCCTGCTCCGCCAGCCTGGACAATGAAAACAACTTTTTAATCAATCCCGCCAAGACTGCCTTTGCAACGATTTTGGGGCGATTTTTCTTAAACGAAATCGCCGGGCATACGGCAGAACCGCCATGGCAGTCATCGCATCATCGTCCGCGCCCTCGGCGGAGAACCACGACCACCGGCCCGGACTGATCGGCGAAATCCGCGAATTTTGGCATCAATTCATCGTCGCCGCCTTCCATCCCTACCGGCCGGAACAACATTATATGCGCGGTCCGGGCCCGGCCTGGCGCGCCAAGCACGCGCCCTCCTCGCAGCTGCATTCGAACTGATCTCACACCCTTTTAGCTGACGGGCGCTTGCGCGCGCCGGCGTTGCGCGCGACCATGGCCGCCCAAGGCAGTTTTTTCCGCTGCCGTCTCCCAATGGATGGACCTGCCATGCCGCGGCTGCGCTGTGCAATTACCGACGATTACCTCAATCTCTCCACCACGGTGGCCGACTGGTCGCCGCTCAACGACGAGGTTGAACTGACCGTATTCAACGAGCCGTTCGCCTCCGCAGAAGCCGCCGCCGCAGCCTTGAGGGATTTCGAGATCATCTGCGCGATGCGCGAGCGCACGCCGTTTCCCCGCGCGCTGTTTGCGGCCTTACCCAAGCTGAAACTGCTGATCACCTCGGGCATGCGCAATGCCGCAATCGATATGGAAGCGGCGAAAGAGCACAACGTCGTGCTGTGCGGCACGCAATGGAGCCGCGATCCCACCGCGCCGCTCACCATGGGCCTCATCCTCGAACTGACCCGCAACATCGGTCGTGAAAACGCACGCATGCATGCCGGCGAACGCTTGCAGAAATTCGTCGGCCTGGAGATCGAGGGCCGCACGCTTGGCGTTGTCGGGCTGGGAAAGCTCGGCAGCAAAGTCGCAAAACTCGCGCAGGCGTTCGGCATGAACGTCATCGCGTGGAGCCCGAACCTGACGCCGGAGCGCTGCAAGGAAGTCGGCGTCGGCTACGCCAGCAAGGAGGAATTGTTCGCCAATGCCGACATCGTCACTGTCCATCTGGTGCTGAGCCAGCGCTCACGCGGACTGGTCGGACGCGACGATCTGGCGCGCATGAAGCCGACCAGCTACCTCGTCAACACCGCGCGCGGACCGATCTTGGATGAAGCGGCACTGTTGGAAACCCTGCAGCAGCGCAGAATCGCGGGCGCCGGGATCGACGTGTTTTCGGTCGAGCCGCTGCCGGTCGATCATCCGTTCCGCAAGCTCGACAACATCGTGCTGACCCCGCATCTCGGCTACGTCACCGAGGAAGGGTTTCGCAATCACTACCGCCAGATGGTCGAGGGCATCGGCGCCTGGCTCAAGGGCGAACCCGCAAGACGGCTCGCCTAGGCGTTCAGCGCACCGTTACCGGCGGCGGCAGCGCCGGCACCACAGTCGGCGTCGTGCCGGGAAGTGCGGACATCGGCGGCAACGACGCGGCGCTTGGACCGGGCACCGGTTGGGCCGAGGCGGTTGCCGTCGAAGCCGGCGGCGGACCGCCCGGAAGCACGACGACGCGGGTGCCTACCTTGACGCGTTCGAACAGGTCCGAAACATCCTCATTCAGCATGCCGACGCAGCCCGACGACACGAACTTGCCGATCGTCGAGGGCTGATTGGTGCCGTGGATGCGATACACGGTCGAGCCGAGATACATCGCGCGGGCGCCAAGGGGATTGCCCGGACCGCCTGCCATGAATCGCGGCAGGTAGGGCTGCCGCTCGATCATCTCGGTCGGCGGATGCCAATCCGGCCATTCCGCCTTGCGGCTGATTTTCTGGACGCCGGCCCAGGTGAAGCCGTCTCGCCCGACCCGGACGCCGTAGCGGATCGCGCGTCCGCCACCCAGCACATAATAAAGATATGTGTTCGACGTATCGACGACCAACGTTCCTGGAGGCTCCTTGGTGACGAAATTCACTTCCTGGCGACGCAGGTTTGGCGGCAACTGGGCAGGCCCCGCTTCGGGCTGATCCTCTGGCGGCAGCGCGGACAGAACCATCGGCTTGCCGTCGGCACCGACCGGAGCCTGCGGAATCGCACCGGTGACGGCGCCGGGAGCGCCGATGGCCTCGGGCGGACGCAGCGCGCCGTCGTTGCCGCGATCCGAATAGATTTGCTGCGGCGGTGGGCCCGGAGGACGGTCGGCATAAATCACTGTCGGCCCATCAGGGCGGCCGTAACGCGGATCGTCCGGCGACAGGATCGGTCCCTGCGGCATGGCACGATCGGAATAGACCGGGGGCATGCCCGCGGGGCGGCCGTAACGCGGGTCAGCCGGCGACAGAATGGGACCGGGGGGCGGCAGCGCCACGGAACCCTGGCCGAGCGGTGCCTGATCGTCTTCCATCGCGTCGAAATCCGGCGCCGTATCGCGCGCGTCGCGATAATCGGCCGGATAGCCGCCGGGAGGATAGTTGGGGTCGCGGGAATAGGCCGAGCCGGGGGCTTGTGGATAGACTTGCGCCAGAGCAAGCGAGGTCCCCGCCGTGCCCGCCGCCACGGTCGCCAAAACCGTCAGGATACGTTTGATCATCATCGCCCTTGTATAATCCCCAAGCCGACACCGGACCGTTAACGGCCAGATGGCCGACGATAGCGGCGCATTCAAGACAAATCTGCGAATTCGTGCCGGATTCCGCCATAATAGCCTAATCCGCCACTGGCGTGGCCGGGATGCCGCACCTCTTGAAAAGCATTTCCCGCGGAGGTCCGGTCGCCCCGCACCGCTCCTTTTTTAATAATCGCCGCGGCAGGGTTCCGGCTATCCTCGAATCGGCCTGATTCGCAGCCGCTGGACAGGCGGAGCCTGTCGAGCCTGTGTCACCGCGTTCCCTGACCGCCAAAGGCCCTTCGCACCATTGCGAGCGAGGGCGGAAATTCATCTATGCTCCCCGGCTTCCGTTTCCTGTTCGCTGCGATCCTGCTGTCGATGTCGATGCTGATTTTCGGCCTCGGCGCGGCGGCGCTGCTGCGCGCGGCGCACGAAGAATTTGCCAGCATCCCGTCGCGACGCCCGCCGCCCGAGCCGCTATTCGCACAGCGGAGCGATGCCGGACCGACGCTGGCGATGCTGCGCGTCGAGCCATCTGCCGCGGATGAGAGCGCCATATCGCCGCCCACAGCGGGCCCTGCACCGGATCCCATGGGTTTGGCGCCGACGGCCGTGGAGGAGCCCGCGGCAGAACTCGACACGGTCGTTGCGCTGGATATGGCAGCGCCGCTGGAAGATTCCTCGCCGCTCGATGCGTCAACATCCGAAACTGCCACGCCCGAAATCCGGATTGATCCCGAGAGGCCATCTGTTCAGGCCAACGACGACACATCTTCGTCCGACGCCACGGCAAAAGTCGCTGCGATCGCCGAGGTGACAGCGGCCGCGCCGGACCAGAGCGGTCCGGCGAAGCCCGACCGGCCAAGCGCGCCGATCGATGACAGCAGCAGGATTGCCGGAACCAGAATCGCCACGCTTGGCGGCCCGCCCGTGACCGTCGGGACGCAGAGGCCGTCGAAGATTGCGCCGGTCGTCGTCAAAAAATCGGCGCAGGCCAGGCGCCCCGTCAAGCGGCGCAGGATTACGCAGCGGTCGCCCATGACGCAACAGGCGCCGCAAACGCCGGCGGACCCATTCGCTCAACCGTTCGGCCGCTGATCGAAGCAGGCAGACCTGTCGCGCTCAGGCCGGTCCGGTCGCGACCGGAGGTCCGTCCGCTAATCCCCATTCCGACCACGAGCCATCGTAAAGTGCCGTGCCGCGCACGCCGAGCCGGTACAGCGCCAGCGTCAACACCGCGGCCGATACGCCGGAGCCGCAGGTCGTCACGATCGGTTTCGTCGTGTCGACGCCGGCGCCGCTGAAAATTCGCCGCAAATCGTCCAGCGGCATCATCGCGCCGGTTTTGGCGTCGAACAATTCGGCATAGGGAAGGTTGCGGCTGCCGGGAATATGGCCGCCACGGAGGCCCGGCCGCGGCTCGGCCACGGTGCCTTCAAAGCGCGGGCGCGGCCGCGCATCCACCACTTGTTCCGCATGCGTATTTAAATTTGCGACCAGTTGCTGCCGGCTGCGAACGAACGCCGGATCCAGCTTTGCCTGGAAATTCCCCGGCTTTGCAGTCACCTTCCCCGAATGGGTCGGACGGCCTTCGGCTTCCCACTTCTTCAGCCCGCCATCGAGCACCTTGATGTTGCGATGGCCGAACGACAGGAACATCCACCACGCCCGCGGCGCCGCAACCCAGCCGCCGGAATCATAGGCAACAACGGTATCGCCGCTGGAGATGCCGAGTGCGGCGACATCGCGCGCGAATTGGGCGGCGTCCGGATACATATGCGGCAACGGCACCGAATGATCGCAAACCGCGTCGACATCGAAAAACACCGCGCCGGGAATATGCGCGGCGAGATAGTCGTCGATCGGCAACGGCATGATGCCAGGCAGCTTGAACGACGCGTCGATGACGCGAACCTTGGGATCGTCGATATGGGCGGCGAGCCAATCGGTCGAAACCAGCGGATCGTCGGTGGTGGTCATCAATGCAATCTCCCCACACTCCCGTCATTGCCGGGGCTTGACCCGCCAATCCATCTTCTTCGAAAGATTCCTATGAAAGAGCGATGGATACGCGGGTCAACCCGCGTATGACGATCTCTTCAAGCCTTCACCTTCTTCGGCTCCCACTTCTCGACCGGCCCGCCGGCATCGCGCCAGGCGGCAAAGCCTCCGCCCAGATGCGCCACCGGCTTCAGGCCCATGTCCTGCGCGGTTTTTGCCGCCAGCGCCGAGCGCAGGCCGCCCGCGCAGTGAAAGATGAATTTCTTGTCGCCCTGAAAGATCGGCTTGGCATAGGGGCTTTGCGGGTCGATCCAGAATTCCAGCATGCCGCGGGTGCAGGAAAATGCGCCGGGGATCTTGCCGTCGCGCTCGATCTCCCTGGGGTCGCGGATATCGACGATCACCACGTCGCTCTCGGCACCCTTGCGATGGGCCGCGATGGCATCGGCCGCGCTGACGGTCTCGATCTCGGCGTTCGCCTCATCGATCATCGCCTTGATGCCGCGGTGGATGGTCTGGGGCATTGACTTTCCCTCTTGTCCCGGACGCGGTGCGGCATCCTTCATGCCGCTCCGCAGAGCCGGGACCGTATCAGACACCGGCGTTCGTTACGGCCCCGGCTCTGCAGCGCACCGCTCCGCAAAGGGCTACGCGCTGCGCTGCGTCCGGGGCACGAAAACCTTCTTACCGCACCAGCTCCCTCATCGCGCTTTCCAGCCCTTCGATCGTGATCGGGTACATGCGCTGCGAAAACAGCCGCCGGATGATGGTCGTGGATTCCGAATAATCCCAGTGCCGCTGCGCCACCGGATTGAGCCAGACCGCGTGCGGATAGGTCCGCGTGATGCGCTCGAGCCAGACCGAGCCGGCCTCCTCGTTGACATGCTCTACCGAGCCGCCTGGCACCATGATCTCGTAAGGCGACATCGACGCATCGCCGACAAACACCACCTTGTAGTCGTGCGGGTACTTGTGCAGCACGTCCCAGGTCGGCGTGCGGTCGGTGAAACGGCGCTTATTCTGCTTCCAGACGCCTTCATAGAGGCAGTTGTGGAAGTAGAAATACTCCATGTGCTTGAATTCGCTCTTCGCCGCCGAAAAAAGCTCCTCGACCTGCTCGATGTGCGAATCCATCGAGCCGCCGATGTCGAAGAACACCAGCACCTTGACCGCGTTGCGCCGCTCGGGGCGCATATGCACGTCGAGATAGCCGTGATTGGCGGTCTCCTTGATGGTGGTGTCGAGGTCGAGTTCGTCCGGCGCGCCGGTGCGCGCGAATTTGCGCAGCCGCCGCAGCGCGATCTTGATGTTACGGATGCCGAGTTCGACATTGCCGTCGAGATCCTTGAACTCACGGCGGTCCCACACTTTTACCGCGCGAAAATTGCGGTTCTTCTCCTGGCCGATGCGGATGCCTTCCGGATTGTAACCGTGCGCGCCGAAAGGCGAGGTGCCGGCGGTGCCGATCCACTTGTTGCCACCCTGATGGCGGCCTTTCTGTTCCTTCAGGCGTTCGCGCAAGGTTTCCATGAGCTTGTCCCAGCCCATCGCGTCGATCTGCTTCTTTTCCTCCTCGGTGAGATACTTCTCAGCCAGTTTCTTCAGCCATTCGGCCGGAATATCCGCCTTCTCCATGGCGTCGAGCAGGTTTTCCAAGCCTTTGAAGACCGTGCCGAACACCCGGTCGAATTTGTCGAGATTGCGCTCATCCTTCACTAGCGAGGCGCGGGACAAGTAGTAGAAATTCTCTACGGTCTGCTCCGCGAGGTCGGCGCTAAGTGCCTCTATCATCGTGAGATATTCCCGCAAGGTCACCGGGACCTGGGCGTCGCGCAGCGATGTGAAGAATTGCAGGAACATAGCCAGCACTTTGCCCCTGGGAGTGCGTCCGTCAAGGGCTCGCGGTACAGCGGTCGCCCATAGCGGTGTTGCCGTGCAAATCCAGTGAGCTAGCTGGAACCCGGATGCCATTTCGACTAAAGTCGTAGCGTTGCTGATTCAAACCGGGGGAAATTCAATGGGAATCGAATCGATTATCGTCTGGCTCATCGTAGGCGCCATCGCCGGCTGGCTCGCCGGACTGATCGTCAAGGGGGGCGGCTTTGGCCTCGTCGGAAACATCGTCATCGGCATCGTCGGTGCGGTGGTAGCCGGATGGCTGCTGCCCGCTCTCGGCGTTCACCTCGGCACCGGGATTGTGGCTGCGATCATCGACTCGGCCATCGGCGCTGTGGTGGTTCTGGTCATTATCTCCTTGATCAAACGCTGACGACCCGGTTATCTGCGAAACGGCCGCCGCTACAGGCGGTCGTTTCATGTCTGGCGATACCGTTCCCGCCCGAAAAGAACAGAGCAAGGCAAGTTTGCGATGAAATTTAGCGGCACCAAAGACTATATCGCCACCGATGACCTCAAGATCGCCGTCAATGCCTCGATCGTGCTGGAGCGGCCGCTGCTGATCAAGGGCGAGCCCGGCACCGGCAAGACCGTGCTGGCCGAGGAGGTCGCCAAAGCGATCGGCGCGCCGCTGTTGACCTGGCACATCAAGTCCACCACCAAGGCGCAACAGGGCCTCTACGAATACGACGCGGTGTCGCGGCTGCGCGACAGCCAGCTCGGCGATGAGCGGGTGTCCGACATCTCCAATTACATCAAGCGCGGGAAATTGTGGGATGCCTTCACCAGCGAGCAGCGACCGGTGCTGCTGATCGACGAGATCGATAAGGCCGACATCGAGTTTCCGAATGACCTGTTGCTCGAACTCGATCGCATGGAGTTCTTCGTCTACGAGACCGGCGAGAACATAAAAGCAAAACTGCGCCCGATCGTGATGATCACCTCCAATAACGAAAAGGAACTTCCCGACGCGTTCTTACGCCGCTGCTTCTTCCACTACATCAAATTTCCCGATGTCGAGACCATGAACCGCATCGTCGAGGTGCATTTCCCCGGCATCAAGCAGCGGCTGGTGCAGGAAGCGTTGCGTATCTTCTTCGAGGTGCGCGAAGTGCCGGGCCTGAAGAAGAAGCCGTCGACGTCGGAATTGCTGGACTGGCTGAAGCTGCTGCTCAACGAGGACATGACGCCGGAAATGCTGCGCGAGCGCGATCCGCGAAAACTGATCCCGCCGCTGCACGGCGCCTTGCTCAAGAACGAACAGGACGTGCACCTGTTCGAGCGGCTGGCATTTTTGAGCCGGCGCGAAGTTTAAGAGGCGGCATACGTTAGTTGGTCATGCCCGGGCTTGTCCCGGGCATCCACGTCTTACCGACGTTGCCGCAAGAAAGACGTGGATGGGGGGGGGGAGCCCCGCCCGCGCCGCAAACGAGAAAAGGATGAGCATGCACGCCAAGAAAGAGAAAA